>ENA-OYXD01000408-OYXD01000408.1-human-gut-metagenome-genome-assembly--contig:-NODE-408-length-24573-cov-20.760054_pt1 | contig 24573 bp, 20 predicted proteins | sample MGYA00244818_ERZ653412 | MGnify/ENA primary metagenome ERZ653412 (study PRJEB26926, sample SAMN06165146) | human gut metagenome | biome: ENVO:00009003; feature: ENVO:2100002; material: ENVO:00002003...
GTAGTATTTATTAAATAAACATTTATCTAAAAGTTCCAAACTATAATAATTAAAGAAAAATTTTTAATCTTAAATATAAACCACAATACACCATTACGAATTTTACATACAAAAATTCGATCCACTTCCCAGTAAACAATCATGACAAAATATTTTCTCAATCTAGAAAATTAAATTATAACGAAAGTTAAAACAGCAGCCTTTACGCAATAGGTATATTAACTTATATTCACTTTTACCCCATAAAACCAAGCTGAAACAGGCGTTTTTTGATGCAAAGACGATTGCTTTTGATGCGAAAAGCGATGGGTAACGCATCGTAAATGGGCCACTTTTGAGTGGTAAACGGCCGAGTAATGTTTTTTAACTATTGCTATTTTGATCGCATTTTTACGTAAATATCTGTAGGACAACGACTTAACAGAAATGAGCAAAATATGGCGATTTTCAAGGTAAAAATTGGATTGAGGACGGGCATCGCCATTCTGAGAGCGTCAAACGGACGGAAAATGTCATAAATATTTACAAACTCCATTTGCTTTATTTATAAAAAACACCAAACGCAGAACATGACAGGAGATGTATTTTTCGACGTTACCAAGCCACAATATTTCATTAAGCTAATGACGGTTTTATCTATTTCTATTCATGCTTTCGGCCGTCTTTTTGCTTCATTTTGTCGCCGTCTTATGTCTCACGTTGTTTGTTCCATATATCACATATTATCTACCAAACTTCTGTTTGCTTTCATTTTTGAGTTAATTTTAATTAAAGTATTTCATTTTGCAACCATACATAACGATTCTTTTACTATATTTATAATCTAAACATTTCATCAGGCCAACTTTCGTAAGGTTAAAGGGGGATCAGCCTTGCGGGCGTTCAGGCTTTATTGTCAAGTGAGCCCCAACATTATTATTATGAGGAAGATATCTACGTTTTTACTTTTCCTTATGCTGTCGGTTGTTTCTGCACATGCAGACGCAATCTATACAACAGCATTTGAGACGGTTGACGAGTTCAACGCATGGACCGTGGTTGATGCCAACAGCGACGGCGCCACATGGCTCTTCAACGAAGAAGGCACCCCGTCGAAAGTGGCTTATAAGTACGACTACTTCAACAACGGCGACGACTGGCTGATTTCGCCTGCCATAACGCCAAGTGAGACCGGCACGCTGATAGTGAAATACACATTCAGCGGAAGCATGTATGGCGAGAGCATGGAGGTGTACTCGGGCAAGGGCGGCACCGTGGAAGACATGACCAGCAAGGAGGCTACATACGACAATATAAAGAAAGACGAGCAATCGGGCTATTTTCTCGTTGACGCCAAGGCCGGCGAGCCGTTCCACATAGCGTTCCGCGCCACATCTACGGCTTACAAGGACTATCTTTATCTCAGCTCAGTTACGGTTGAGCCTATTGCCAACCCGACAGACATAAAAGTTGCAGAGATACTGAGCCCTGCCACGGGCTACGGCCTCGGACAGGAGACTGTAAAGGTGGCGATAAAGAACAGCGGACGCACTAACCTGAGCGGGTTTGACGTAGCGTTTGCCGTTGACGGCAAGGAGATTGCCAACGAGACTGTGAGCGAGTCGCTCGCAGCCGGCGAGACACTTGAATATACGTTCAAGACCAAAGCCGACCTCTCTGCCCCGCTGACCACATACGAAATAAAGGCATGGGCCACTCACCCCGATGACTTCGACCACACGAACGACACATGCTACACCTCGGTAAGGCACAAAGCACCGCTGAATGCTCCTTACACAATGGGCTTCGAGGCTTCGGAGAACACACAGGACTTCACCTTCTACAACCTCAACAACGACGAGGGCACATGGGACGTAAGCATCGAATCAGGTTTCTTCAACATGGCGCACACAGGCAACGGCTGTCTGGCTTACGGCTATGACTCAAACAACAGCGGCGACGACTGGGCCATGCTCGACCCGATAAACGTTGAACCGGGCTATTATGTGCTGAAGTTCTGGTATTCAAACCTCGACTCTTATCCCGAGAAGATGGCCGTATACTGGGGCAACGAGGCCAAGCCTGAGGCCATGACCAACAAGATTGTGGAGTTCAACCCCATTCTGAACAACAAATACGAGGAGTCTGTCAACGTTGTTCATTTCGACAAGGCGCAGACCATCTATTTAGGCTTCTATGCGTTCAGCGACAAGAACCAGAACCTCATTCTCGTTGACGACGTTTCGTTCGAGAAGGTTGAAAGCAACCTCAACGACCTTGCCGTTTCCGACCTTCAGAGTCCTTACGACTTTGTGCGCGAGAGCAACCTCAAGGACGTGATATTCAACCTGGCCAACAGCGGCGTAGCCGACCTTGACGCCAAAGTAACGGTTAGCATCGACGACGTGGCCGTTAAAGATAGCACCATCGCCATGAAGGCTCAGAGCGCCACAACCGTTACGTTCAGCGGCCTGCTGGCAGACCTGAGCGACGGCAGCCACAAGCTGAAGGTGGAAGTTGCGAACGACAACGACGAGAACGCCGACAACAACGTGCTGACAAAAGACTTCACCGCGGTAAGCAAGCCAGTGAAATTCTGGGACTTTGAGGACGGCAAACTTCCATCTGACTTCACATTCCGCGCCGAGGACAACGGCACCGTAGACCCGTCAGCCGGCGACGAGTTTAACGCAGACGGATGGGGCCTGTTCAACATCGTAGAACATAACGTGTTCGGCGAATATATGCTGGCAGGAACATCATGGCTCGAGGGCACCGACCAGGCCGACCGCAGGCTCATAATGCCGAAGGTAAGCATCAAAGGCAAAGACAGCTATCTCGTGTGGGACGCAAACTCTTTCAATCAGCAGTTCCTTGAGGACTATCAGATAATGGTGTCTGCCACCGAAGACAACAGCGCAGCATACACAGAAGTGCTCAACGTTGAGGGCGAGACAGCAGAACCGAAGACACGCGGAATAAGTCTGGCCGACTATGACGGCAAGGACATCTATATAGCAATACGCCTCAGAACCAAAGGCGGCGACTGCCTACTGCTCGACAACATAGGCATATACACCGGCTCTACAGGAACAGGCGTAACATCCGCTACCGGCGAGGGCGAAGGCATAATGATATCGGGCAACGAACTGCGGGCCGCCGAAGGCACAAAGAGCATAGCTATCAGCGACACGGCAGGCCGCACCACACTGACTGCCGAAGGCAACGTTGTCAGCCTGTCATCGCTTCCGGCAGGAATATACATTGCCACTGTAAAATCTGCCGACGGCAACGTCAGGGGATATAAGTTTGTGAAGAAGTAAAGACGCCGCATCATGGCAGACCATATTACGGCCGGGGGAAATTTTCTCCGGCCGTTCTTATTTTTATAAACACAAGCCGGCATCGGCAGACGAGCATGGGAAAGACCTATCACAACAGGCTTTCAACATAGGCACGACGGAGCTATGATAACATCAAGCCCAAATCAACCGATTGAAGTTAAGACTATGTAATCCACAAGTTTCTGCCGGCATCAGCAGCCCGGCTTCAATCCAGCTTTTCAAAACAAATTTAAAAAAAAGTTCTTTTTTGATGTCACGTTTTTCCGCGTCATACGTTACCTTTATGAAACAATGATGAAACCGGAAGAATTTAACCGCATAATAATACCCATGCGCGACGAGCTGAAAGGGCTGGCACGCAAGCTTACGGGAGACGACTACAGCGCTGAGGACCTGGTGCAGGAGGTGATGCTCAAGCTCTGGAGCATGCGGGCTACGCTCGACCGGTATGAGAACAAAAGGGCACTGGCCATGACCATGCTGCGCAACAAATACAGCGACCAGTGGCGCCACGACCGGCTGGAAGACGGAAAGGCCTCAGCAACAGGCCTGACAGCCGACGACTGGCACAGGGCCGAAGCCAAAGACGAGGCCGACCAGATAAGACTTATCGTTGAACATCTGCCCGAACTGCAAAGACAGATATTCAAGATGAAGGAGATTGAGGGCTACGAAAGCTCTGAGATAATGAAAATCACGGGATGCACGGCCGAAAGCCTACGGCAAAACCTGTCGAGGGCACGCCGCAAGATACGTGAGGACTTTATAAAACTTACGGCCATAAGGGCCAAGAGAAAAGATTTACTGACGCTTTGAACGATATTTATAGTGTGATGAAAAAGGAAGAATATATTAAGCAGCTGCTCGACAAATATCTCGACGGTGAGACCTCATCGGCTGAGGAAAGGGCTCTGCGCGGATATTTTACCAACAGGGACAACAACATTCCTGAGGAATGGATGCCATACAAGGCTTTGTTTGCCTACATTGCCGAAGAACGGGCCGACGCCGTCGAGACTGCCCCAACAGCCGACAGCAGCCTCAACAAAGCAAAGAAGACCGGCCGCCACGGATGGATATACACGGCCATTACGGCAGCGGCAGCCATACTTATAGCGGTGGTGATGATCGCGCTGCCGCGCCAGAGCGACAACTATGCCGTGATAGACGGAAAGGTGTACACCAACAAGAAGGTGGTTGAGGAAGAAGCCCTTAAGGCTCTCGAAATGGTATCCTCTGACGAGGAAGACAACTTTGGCGCGCTCGAACTGATGCGCCAATGACACTCTCTTACGGCTGAACGCCTCATGCAGGCACATGAAAGACGATAATATAAACAACAATGTAAAAAACATTAACCCGAGATATGAAACAGCAATATTATAACCCGCAACTGCCGGCAACGCATGCTGACGCCATAGATGTTGTATGCGCGATAATGATAACGGCCATGACACGCCTTGCCGCGGCATGCAGACTGCCGGTTAACACATACTTCGGCAACAGCGAGGCCACACGACGCAACGCCAAAGGCACAAGCCGCGCACGGAGCGGCACTATGTGGCACGGGCTATGCCGCATCTTGCTCATAGCCGCACTGGCCCTTACAGCCGCAACGCCAGCCATGGCGCAGGAGGGGCTTAACGTCAACAAGGTGTTTCAGCGGTTCGGACATGCCAAGGGCTGCAAGATGGTGGAGATGCACAACGCCAAGCTGAAGGGGTATGAGCTGAAGGTGTACAAGAGCCTTACCTACAAGAACATCGGAGCAAGCATAGAGCCTTATCTGAAGGCCGACAGAAAGAACGCCAAGAAGATACGCGAGGTGGTCGAGAACGGCCAGATAGTGAGCGGATACTACATAATGCCGCCAAAGAGCAAGGGCATCAACCGCTACATACTGTTCAGCAAGGTGAAGCCCAACCGGGGAACGGTGATATACATAGAGGGCGAACTCTCGCCCGACGACATAATGAAACTGTGTTACGCATAATCAAAGAAACAAACAATAAATATGACAAATATGAAAAAGACACTACTTCTGGCGGCGCTGCTGCCCCTGACGGGCATGGCCGCCGAAACCGGCGACACTACATTCGTGGTGAACAACAAGAAGATTGTTGTAAACGATTCAGCAGGAAGCACAAAAATATCTGTCTACGGCAGCGACGGCAAGAAGTTTAACCGCACATACGAGACTAACTTTGTTGACGGACAAGAGATTGAGCGCGTATATGTAACGTCGCCCTTCATTCCGCAAAGCCTCAACCGCAAGAAGAGCAAGCCCAGAAGCCACTATCCGCTGTTCTTCATGGGCTTCAGCCAGCTTGCCGGAAACGTGATGGGCACGGGAGGCAACGCCGGCATGCACACACGCGACTCAAAGTCGTGGGAATATGGCTTCACGCTGACCAGTCTGGCCTTCAGAATAACCAATCCGCTGGCGCTTACATCGGCGTTTCAGATAGGTCAGGTGCATCATCACTTTCAGGACAACTACGTGCTGTCTACAACCGACGGCATAACCTCCATGAGGCAGATAGAGGGCGAGACGCTCAAGAAGAGCTACATAAGCTACACCTTCATCCGCATTCCGGTAATGTTAGAGTGGCAGAAGCGCACCGGCGGCGCTGATATGTTCGCGGCAATAGGTCCGTCTGTCGAACTGCGCTGGAACGACCACTCGCGCTACTTCATCGGAAAGAACAAGACCACCGAGACGGGCGACATAAACATGAATCCCGTAGGCCTCAACCTCGACATACGCGCCGGCTACGGCTGTCTGATGATCTACGCGCGCACGGCTCTCACGCCGCTGCTCAAGACAAGCGTTGCACCCAAATGCTATCCCGTGTCGTTCGGACTGGGCATACGTATATAACACAAACAATAACCCTAAAACACATTAATGATGAAACTGCTATTCTTATTTACGGCACTCATACTTTCTGCCACAGCATACGCCGAGGAGGCCAACGACACTACGTTCAACGTGAAAGACAAGAAAATAGTTGTAGACGTGCAGGACAAGAAAACTATTGTAAAGGTGTACGACAAAAACGGCTATGAATTCACAAAGACGCGCGAAATGGAATATGTAGACGGACAGGAAGTGGAGCAAATATATGTCGGCTCACCTTTAGTTCCTACAGAAGTAATGCAGAACCTGAAATTCCGCCCTTACCTGCCGACAATATGGTATGGATACAATTTTATGGGCAATAAAAAATGCTCAGACAATGGTGACGGCATCTACAGCCGCAGAAGCAAATCGTTCGAAATAGGTATAACGCCGTGGTCGTTTGCCCTGCCATTCAATAAGAGCAACACGTTTGGACTAATAGGAGGCGTTCAACTCGCATGGGTACACATGTGCTTCGATAAGAACTACACAGCAAGCATGCAGGGCGACATGCTTAACTTCACAAAACTTGATCAAAAAGCGTCAGGCAATAATATGAACTACGGAATACTGCGTATACCGGTCATGCTATCATACCAGCTCGATTACTCATCTTATTGCATCAACGTCGGATTCTCCGGCGAAATGCGCACAAATGGTTCATACCGTTTCTCACCTGCTGCAGGCAGCAGTGCGCCTAGTGTACCTGATGGTCTGAAGCTCAACCGTTTCGGCTTAAACTTCGATTTCTCTATGTGTATTGCAGGAATATATTTTGGAACGTCAATAGGTCTTACACCTGTATATAAAACCACAACGGGTGCAAAAGCATTCTACACATCCACACATATTGGTATCAATCTTGCAGAATTTATCAACTTATGCAAGGGATGCAAAAAGAAGAAATGACAAACATCAGATATGACGTAACAATATAAAGACATTAAAGAGTTTTTCCGAAATACCACAAATCTAATTAAGCAGGCTTATAACAGGACAATGCTTCATGTTCCGGCAGACATTAAAAATCTGCCGGAATTTTATTTTGTCGCTATATATTCATCCTGACTATCGGCACTTAACATCAATCATTAAGCATACGGCAATGCAAAAACAAATAACATACAATGGCGCATAAAGTCAACAGGCAATAGCGATAACACGGGCTAAGTCAACTAAAATCAGGTGTTGGCCTGCATGAAGTCAACCCAAAGCAGGAATATAAAGCGTAATTATTTTTCTTAAAAAACTCATCACTCGTCACATCAGCGTATAACCTTCTGATTTACAAAGCATTAGAGTGTGACGAGTTGAGATTCCAACTCGTCACGCAAGCCCTGCTGTCTCCGGCGGTGACGAGTTACAGGATCAACTCGTCACACCATAACATTCTGACAAACAGCACATTAAACCATGATGTGACGAGTGACGAGTTTTTTAACAAAAACTTTTTTGCTTATGCTCTCTGCCGCCATGTTACATGGCGCAAAAAGTATACTTTCATACTGCGAAACATGCCTTTTCATAATGCAAAAGGACACCTTTGAGCATGTAAAAAGCTACCTTTTGCAATGCCGTTGATGGCGTTTTGCGTAAAGAGGAATCTGTATTTACGAAAATTATGCAATAAAAAATCCCCTCAACTCACAACAACCGAAGAGCCAAGGGGATATTATCTCAAACTATGTTTATCAGTATAACAGAATCAGGCCGGCAAAGCCGCTGTAGCATATCATGCGTATCGGATTGATCTTGAAATGCCACGTGCCTACCATAGTTGCCACAAAGAGGAAACAGCTAATCCAGAACTGCCAGGGATTGACAGACGGGGCACTGAAGTTCTCGGGCGTCATAAGCAGCAGAGTGGCAGCGCCGAGCAGTCCGACAACGGCAGGACGAAGGCCTGAGAATACGCTCTGAACCGTGGGCGTGTTCATATATTTCATGAACAGGCGCGATATCAGAATCATTAGTATTAGCGACGGCAACACCAGCGCAAAGGTGGCTGTTACGCTGCCGAGGATAGACATCCAGTAGCCGTAGCCGGCATTGTGAACGGCAGTATAGCCGCAGTAGGTGGCAGAGTTGATGCCGATAGGGCCCGGCGTCATCTGACTTATGGCCACGATGTCGGTAAACTCGCCCGTGGTGAGCCATCCGTGATTGTGCACCACCTCTCCCTGAATGAGCGAGAGCATGCCGTAGCCGCCACCGAAGCCGAACAGACCTATCTGAAAGAACGTTATGAACAAATACAGGTAAATCATAAGAATATGCTCTTTATTTGGTTCGTCATTTTTTTAGATTAATGTCACTCCGTAGGCTTTATATACTTGCCGTAGACATAGCCGCCGATGCCGGCAATGAGGATAACAAGTATGGGCGAGACGCCGAGCAGCCATATAGCCAGCGCACCGGCAATGGGTATCCAGCAGTTAGTAAGAGTGATCTTGGCACTCTGTCCCAGCTTGAACGTAGGCACGGCAATGAGAGCCACAACAGCCGGACGTATGCCGCGGAAGATGGCCGCAACCACCTTGTTGTCCTCAAACTGATGGAAGAACATGGCTATGGCCAGAATGATAAGAAACGAGGGCAAGGCTGTGCCCAGACTGGTACACACGGCGCCCTTCACCTTCTTCATCTTGTAGCCTATAAACACGCTCACGTTGATGGCGAGCACGCCCGGACAGCTCTGGGCTATGGCTATGATGTCGAGAAAGTCTTCCTTGCTCACCCACTTCTTCTTGTCGACCACCTCCGACTCTATTATAGGAATCATGGCGTAGCCGCCTCCCAGGGTGAACAGGCCTATCTTGAAAAAAGTCTTGAAGCTCTCTAAATAAAAGTTGCTCATCCTTGTTTTAGTTGTTTAAAAACGAAAAGTAAAAAGACACGCGCTCCGCCTTGTCCGGCCTTTGCCGCACCGCCTTACAGTAAAGGCGCCACGGGCTGTGCTGACGACCGTCATGACAGGGCTCTTGTCTTTTTACTTTTCAGCTTGCTTATTTATTATTTGTTCTCTTCAATCCACTTGCGCGCATTGACAAAGGCCTCAATCCACGGCGTAACGTCATCGTTGCGGCGGTCTGCCGGATACCATGCGTTCTGCCACGGGAAGATGGCGCGCTCAAGGTGAGGCATCATTGCCAGATGGCGTCCGTCGGCTGAGCAGATAGCTGCAACGGCATAGTCAGAGCCGTTGGGGTTGCCCGGATATTCGGCATAGTTGTATTTTGCAACAACATTATATTTGTCTTCGCCTTCGGGCAGATAGAACTTGCCTTCTCCGTGAGCCACCCAGATGCCCAGCTTGTTGCCGCTCAGCGAGCCGAACATTATGCTGTTGTTCTGCTGTATGTCAAGGCTGAGGAAGCTGCTCTCAAACTTGTGTGAGTTGTTGTGCAGCATCTTGGCCTTCTTCTCGTGCTCAGGATTGATGAGGTTGAGCTCAACCATCAGCTGGCAGCCGTTGCAGATGCCGAGCGACAGGGTGTCCTTGCGGGCATAGAACTTGTCGAGAGCCTCCTTAGCCTTCGGATTGAAGAGGAATGCTCCTGCCCATCCCTTGGCAGAGCCTAACACGTCAGAGTTAGAGAAACCGCCGCAGAACACAATCATGTTGATGTCCTCGAGAGTCTCGCGGCCGCTGATAAGGTCGGTCATCATCACGTCCTTAACGTCGAAGCCTGCAAGATAGAGCGAGTAAGCCATCTCGCGCTCGCCGTTGGTTCCCTTCTCACGTATGATGGCAGCCTTGATGCCTGTGCGCTCGCGGCGGTCGGCTGAAATGCCATACTGCTCGAGCTTGCCTGTGAACGAGTCGTTGAACTTCATCTCCAGCGGCTGTTTCTTATAATTTTCATGACGTGCGTCGGCACATCCGTTCATGCTCTGGTCGCGGTCGAGCAGATATGAAGTCTTGTACCATACGTCGCGCAGAGCGTCGATGTCAAATTCGTGGTTGAACGCACCCTTGGCAACCTTCAGCGTGCGTGTGCCTACAGCCGGCTTACCTATCATGGCGTAGCTTATGCTGTTGTTGTCCATTATGGTCTTGAACTCTTCGGCATCCTTGTCGGCAATCTGAACTATAACGCCGGGGTTCTCTGCCATAAGAATCTTAACCATGTCGTCGCCGCCAATCTCCTTCAGGTCGATGTCCATGCCGCCCTTTGTGTTGGCGAAGTACATCTCGAGAAGAGTGGTTATCATACCGCCGGCGCTGATGTCGTGACCTGCCATTACGAGGTCTTTCTTGATAAGCTCCTGAACGGTGTTGAACGCATCGCGGAAGTATTCGGGATTCTTCACAGTAGGAACGTCGTCGCCTACCTTACCGAGGCTCTGTGCAAAGGCACTTCCGCCCAGGCGCTGCTCGTCGAACGAGAAGTCGATGTGATAGATGCTTGAGTTTGCATCGTTGACAATAACGGGAGAAACCACCTTGCGGATGTCTGAAACCTCACCGCCGCTGCTGACGATAACTGTTCCCGGGCTGATAATCTTTGTTCCGTCAGGATACTGCTGACTCATTGAGAGAGAGTCTTTACCTGTAGGAACGTTCACCTTGATGTCGCAGCAGAAGTCTGACAGAGCCTTGACTGCGCTGTAAAGACGTGCATCCTCGCCTTCCTGTGAGCGGCAGGGCCACATCCAGTTGGCAGAGAGGCTTACGCTGTCGAGACCGTCCTCGAGAGGAGCCCATACGATGTTGGTGAGCGACTCGGCCACTGACAGCACGCTTCCTGCCTCGGGCGAAGCCAGACCTGCCTGAGGAGCGTGTCCGAGGGCTGTGGCTATACCCTTACGTCCGCGATAGTCGAGAGCTACGACGCCACAGTCAGACAGAGGCAACTGTATTTCGCCCTGGCACTGCTGGCGCGCAATCTTACCTGTAACGCTGCGGTCAACCTTATTTGTGAGCCAGTCTTTGCAGGCAACGGCCTCAAGCTGCAGTACGCGGCAGAGATACTCGTCGAGCTTGTCCTGGCTGTAAGTTACGTCTTCATAGTGGCGCTCTACGGTCTTGTCCACCATATATGTCTTTGGTGAATGACCGAACATCTGAGCAACGTCGAGGTCGAAAGGCTTAACGCCGTCGCCCTGAACGAACGAGAAGTGAGCGTCGCCTGTGGTCTCGCCTACCACATACAACGGAGCACGCTCGCGCTCAGCAATCTTGCGCACATGTTCAATATGTTTTTCGTCAATGAGCAGACCCATGCGCTCCTGACTTTCGTTTGCTATAATCTCCTTGCTCGACAGTGTCTTGTCGCCGATAGGCAGCTTGGTCATGTCTATCTGACCGCCGCACTCCTCAACGAGCTCTGACAGACAGTTGACGTGTCCTGCCGAACCGTGGTCGTGGATGCTGACAACCGGGTTTACATCTTCCTCGCACAAGGCACGTACAAGGTTGTAAGCACGCTTCTGCATCTCGGGGTTGGCACGCTGAACGGCGTTGAGCTCAATGCCGTTGCTGTAGCGGCCTGTGTCAACAGAAGAAACGCTTCCGCCGCCGAGACCGATGCGATAGTTGTCGCCACCTACAACGACAACCTTGTTGCCCTTCTGCGGCTCCTTCTTCAGGCAGTCGCGCTTTGTGCCGTAGCCTACGCCGCCGGCAAGCATGATAACCTTGTCGTAAGCATATTTCTCGTCGCCTTCCTTATGCTCGAACGTAAGCACAGAACCTGTGATCAGCGGCTGACCGAACTTGTTGCCGAAGTCTGATGCACCGTTAGAAGCCTTGATAAGAATCTGCTCAGGTGTCTGATACAGCCATTTGCGCACGGGCAGGATGTCCTCCCAGTCGCGTCCGCCGTTGATGCGCGGATAAGAAGTCATGTAAACGGCTGTTCCGGCGATAGGCCATGAACCTACGCCACCGCCCATACGGTCGCGGATCTCACCGCCCGTACCTGTAGCGGCACCGTTAAACGGCTCTACGGTTGTAGGGAAGTTGTGTGTCTCGGCCTTCAGAGAGATAACGCTCTCGATGTCCTTAACACGGAAATAGTCAGATGTTGACTGGTCTTCCGGGGCAAACTGCTCGATGACAGGGCCCTGAGAGAAAGCCACGTTATCCTTGTATGCACTCAGAATCTTGTGAGGATTCTCCTTTGTCGTCTTCTTGATCATGTTGAAGAGCGACGACTCCATCTCCTTGCCGTCGATGATGAACACACCGCCGAAAATCTTGTGGCGGCAGTGCTCCGAGTTGATCTGTGCGAAACCGAAAATCTCTGAGTCGGTCAGCGGGCGGCCGAGCTCTTTCTCAATCTTGTGCAGATACTCAATTTCTTCAGGCGACAGCGCCAGACCTTCCTGCTCGTTGTATTCCTCAAGGTTGTCAACGTGCTTGATAGGCTCCGGCTTGTGGTCAACAGTGAAGATGCCCTGGTCGAGTCCGTCGTACATGCGCTGCAGCATTGGGTCGTGGTCGGCATCCTTGCTGCTTACGGGGAAGTATTCCTCTATACGCGAAATGCCGTTCAGATTCATGTTTTGTGTAATCTCAACGGCATTTGTGCTCCAGGGTGTAATCATCTCGCGGCGCGGGCCTACGAAATATCCGCTGAGGCAGTTGTCTTCTACGAGTGTGGCATCGCCATAAAGCCAGCACAGTTCCTTTATTTCCTCGTTATTGAGCTGATGGTCAGCTTCGGTAGCAATAACGCTTTGTGATGGAGTTCTGAAAAAAAGAATCATATTTACGGTATATAATTGTTTGTTCTTGAAAGATATTCAGCTGCTCTCCTTGGCCGTCCGGCATAAAATATTTCGAGATGCAGCTTTTCTTGTGCAAAGATAATGCAAATCGGGGGCAAGACAAAATAAATTCATTGATTTTTAATGGTTTTGGCTGTTTAATCATAACGCCGACATACCTTTCATACTATTGTTGCCGGCAACTGCTTTGCACGCATCGGCTGGGCACCGGCTAAATGTAAGCTTCTTTCAGACGCAAAGCAACGCCCGGCGATAAGTTATAAAGTGTTAACAATTTGTTGAAATTGCAATGCGAACGGTTTAAATTCATATATTTGCAGACAAATATGAACGACCGTTCGGTTTTGTTTGCCGCATATGGTCAACACGGTAAAAACACTTTAGAGAAAGACAAAGAATATTTATTGTTTAATTAAAAAAATTGAGTTATTATGAAAAACTTACAGAGAGTGCTTATGCTGGCCCTCGCAGCCATAATGATTACGGCGTGCAGCAAGTCGGGGCTGAAAGATCTGACAGGGGTGAAAATGGACACGGAGAGTGCTGTTGAGAAAGCCAAGTCGATAGCAGCCGACAACATCAAGCCCGACCAGTGGAAGATAATCAGCGTGTCGTGGACCGAAGGCATGGGACGCGACGAACTTTCTAACAACGTTTCTATTTTTACCTATGAGATGGTTGACAAAGACGGACGCGTGTGGAACCAGTCGTTCATGTCTGACCTGGGCTGGAAGGCAACAGAGCTTACTGACGCAGGATGGGAGAAATGGCACAAAAATCTCAACGCCAAAGACGTGCCTGCCATAGACATGGCCAACCTTAACCCTGCCGAGGTGATGAAGGACATTGAGGCTGCAAAGGCACTGATACCGGCCGAATTTGAGTTTAAGTCGATGGACAGCTACACGATGAACACATACGACGACCCGAAAGTTTCAATAAAACTCAACGTCATCGAGAAAGGTAAGGAGACCGTAAGCAATGCGGGACAGACCTCAACGGTGTTCTATGAACTCGACTTCAGAAAGAACGCCAAAGGAAAGATGGAGCTTGTAAAACCATAACAACACATACAGCCTTGCGGAAACTTGACAAAGAAGATGCCGCAAGGCTGTATTTTTTCCGGCAGACCGCAATATAGAAAAAATTATACCTCACAAAAACAAAGCCCATAAATTGTTCCGGCACAATAAAGACATCTGCTGCAGGCACAGCTTCTGATTACATGTTTGCCTTTTATTAATCTATCTGCAAACCAATTTATTGCTGCATCTTGTCCGGTTGCACATCGTCCGGATAAACACGAAATATTATCGGTATGGTGTATCTAACATCTATGCATTTGCCGTTCCGCTTACCGGGATTCCAGCGCGATCCGTCGGCACGGGGTACTGAAAGAGAACTGATGCACTCAGTTTGTAGTTTTCCTGTCACAAGGATGTGCACAACCTGCGTCAAGGATATGTACAAAGCATTACAAGGATGTGAACTTCCTGTTCAACGAACTAGAAAGTCATAGAAAGGAGTGTAGAGCCGGTCGTTCACCTCCAGATAGAGATAATTATTCTTGAAGTCATAGAGTTGGTTGAAACGTTGCAGGAAGTTGTTGCCCAACACGCCGTCCATCGCGTCACTGGCCTGTACACCCGTTGTCACCGTAGAAAAGGCACCGGGTATGCGAGGCAAAGTCAGTGAATCTCCCAGTGTTACCGAATCGAAGTACACATTCTGAAGTTCATCGCCGTCCTTCACCGTACCGGCTATGCGCGAGATGGCAAATGGTTTCTGTGTGCCCAGCAGGCCGTTGCGACGGACGAAAGGTGTATTGAGATCGAACACACGGTCGGAACCGGTATCCACCTCTACCGACACCAGATAATCCACTCCGCCGACACGCACGCCGACCGGAACGACCGGCACTCCAGACTCTCCAGGATCTCCAAGACGATAGTCCATCTTCAGCCTGACAGCCTTGTCCGATGCCGCCTTCTGCCCGTCGCCCAATTCATACAGGAAGATGGATTTCCGCCGATAATCAATGCGGACATCAAAGTTCCTCAGATAAGACAGCCCCAGCACACCGTCCCAAGCATCGGGCGGATAAGGAATAGCTATCAGTTTCAATCCGGAAATGGCCCGGCTGCCCATCCTCACCACCTGAGAGGACTCTGTGGAAGGAATGGTTTCCACCGAATTGGCGCTATTGTTCTCCACACTTCCCGTAAAGGCAGCCAGCCCTTCGGTGCGCGGCGAATTGGAATTGAGCACCACATCCGTCGCTCCCGTGTCCAGCAGAAAGCGCAGGGGACGGTCGTCCTGCCCGTTGATATAGACTGTCACATACAGACGGTTGTCGGCACCCAGTTCGAAAGGTATCGTGTCGACCGGAGCTTTGCTAATCTGGGCATGCAGCTCAGGCAGACACAACAATGTGCACAAAACCAAAATTGCACTGATTCGTTTTATTCTCTTCATATTTGTGTTTTTAAAAGTTGCATGCAAAGATATACAAATTTCAATTCATGCAACAATTCTAATGTTATAAAAATACAAATACCAACAACAAAGCAACAACATGTAAAGGAAAACAGTCAAACCACAGATAAATGTAAACCAAAGCTAAGACATTATCTATTTTATTAAAGAACCTTCGCTGCCACACAACACATACAAAGATTTTTCGCCGCGTTACTACTTGCGCAAATCAGCCGGAACAACAGCATGTTTAAGTGAAGAGTGAAGAAACATCGTTCGACGTTAGTCAATTCAAATGCTTTGTGGTGATACAAAATATTGTTTTAAAGCAACAAAGCTAATGTTCTGTCGGATTTGCACGTGTTGTTGAGCGCAGCGAAAAATCCGACAGCATAAAATATAAGAACCAACGGTCAGCGAAGCTAATCTGTGATCCGCAACTCATACCAATTAATTAAAAATAGGAAGTAATCGGATTGCAAATTAGCTTCGCTGACTGTTGGTTCCTTATACTCAATTCCGGCAGATTATTCTTGTTGCTACATATCAGTCGGCACGGGTGATAAGTCACATCAATTTTGATAAAATTTTTAATTATCTTTGTTTTCATAATATAAATAATAGGTATGCATTTCGGATCACAGATCCTTATACTCAATTCCGGCAGATTACAAATCTGCCGGGACATTAGCCTTGTTGCTACATGTCGTTGTTATTAAGCCACAAAGCATATGACTTTAACTCCTTTAACTACTCTAACTCCTTTAACTACTAAAAAAACTCCTTAACTCCTAAAAATATAACCATTTAACGCCTCCAGAATCGCCATGCTAGTAACAGTTTTGTGGTTTGACTCGAAAAATGGCGAATTTTGTGCGTTTTTGTTAAGGCGTTGATATATAATGCTTTATACATTTTACGTGACAAAAGCGCAATAGTTAAAAAATATTACTCGGCCACTTTTCACCCAAAACCGATAGGTTTACCAACCGTAAGTGGCCCTTTTGCATCACGAAAAACGGCATTTTGCGCCTTAAAATCCATGCTTTTACGCCATTTTTATGTATCAAAAGCAAACAGATGTTAATAGACTTGCTGTTTTGATGTCATATCTTTAACATCCGTTATACATTGATTTTCCAGATTGAAAAAATATTTTGTCCTGACTTTTTACGGCTTTTACGCTTTTTATAATGCCGGATAAATAAGATTTATGTACATTGACCACAATAATAAATGGGATGCAGCAGCAGTCAAAAAAAGCTCACAAGATATGACAAGAATTGGTATCTGTATTGGAACAACAATACATTCTATTCAGGCGCAAACGCCGCATAAGATTTGCATACATGGGGGAAACCGGGCAATAACAACAGCATCCCCCATGATTAAATTCGCAAATGCTTACCAATATCTACATGCAAGAAAGATGTTTACTCTGATGTCATCGTTCTTCATGTCTTCATCAATTGACATACTAAGTTTCACCATTTCAGCATTCTTAAATTTATAGCTTTCACAATCATCATCCGTCACTTTATCATACAGCACAACACGCAAGATGTTACTTATATTGCCGAAACGTTCAAATGTCTTAATGCTTGGATAACATATCTCGCATACCATGCCCGATATGTCGGCTATTGACGCGTATCTTGCAGGAAGCAATTTGTCAAAGTGTTTAAGTCTGTCCTTTATATAATCCATATCGCCTGTCAGAGTAACAAAGTCGATAATCTTGTCTTTTGCCAGGCGCATGAGGCAATCTACGTCAGAGACGCCAAAATCTAATATAGAATTCACCGTCGGCAGGCGTACAAACGCCCGTGCCATGTCGAAAAGCATATCGTCGGCACGCTTATAGAGAGAAGAAACAGAAGTGGCGTCAATATTCTCATAGTCAACCACCATTACGCCGTCGACAAAGGGCTTTAGCTCTTTAATTCTTTTCTTTGCCCTTTCGCGCTTATCTTTCCCCTCAATATGGTGAGGAAGAGCAGCAATAAGCATCTTGCCTGCATAAGTATTGCGTTTTGTCTCCTTAAGAAATATCTTTGCGCAGCTCTCGCCTGTAGTACCGCCAAGGCACACGACATACACAACCATCATCGGCACCGAAATAATTTTATTGACTACAGGCAGCAACTTGCGGCTTGCATACATAGCAGTAAGATTATCCTTGCCGCTGCCAAGGCCGTCGTCACCGATAAGATATTTCTCGGCAAACGAAACGTCATCTATCTCCTGGCTGTTCATCCCAAATACGCACATCCGTGTATCATGCATTCTGCACCCCACCAGCCTGTCAACGACACGTCCTGCCGCACCTCCTAACCCCAAAACAGCCACACGATAATACGGATTATGAGGAAAATCAATAACTGATTTATCAGCATCTTCAACTTTCATACGCAATAAACTTTTAAATGTTATCATGGCGCAAAGATATATGGACGGGTGTGCAAAAATGAAGCAGAAGGAGCAAACAAATATATTGATACTTTCTGCTGTCTTATTGTTTTATATTCTCGCCTTGCCGATAATATGTCATGAAACAGAACGCAATATCTACAAAAGACAAGAGGAATAACCTATTTAGGTTAAAAGAATAAAAAAACAATGCTATACCTTGATTTTTCACAGGCAGAAGAGTAACTTTGCGACATAACATAAAAACACAAGAATATGAAAAACAAATTTTTAAGGATTAGGCATCATAATGAAATGTCTGCACAGCATTACGCAAGCAACGAGCAACATTATGTAACCACATTTTTTTTTAATAAGCTATGGAAAACGTATGGAAGATAGGCTCGCGCTGGAGCGACGACGGTACGCGAGACTCAAGCATAATTTCGATATTCAGAAGGAGCAATGTTGTTTTCTTAGGACATAGAGACTATATAGAGCGTTTTAAGAATGAAGTAAAGAAGGGCGACTATTTCGCTATTGCCGATGGTCTGTTTGTTCAATCGGTGGCTAAGGCTACATCAGACCCGATCCAATTAAATGAACTGATAAAGCAAAATGCCATTAAAGTTAAGAAGGGTGAACCGTTCGACCTGGAAGACGACTGGGGATATGGAGTTAAGGTAAAGATAGTGGACTTACCTAAAGACCAAATGTTCGATTATAAAAGAGGTTGTTTCTTTAAAGCAAACTCTATAGCTGAAAAAGTGAAAAAATTATTTAACGAAAAATTGGAACACAGAATGGACATAACGGCAAAGACGTGCAGGATTAAAGGCAAGCAAGGAGAATGTAACGGCAAAGAATCTATTATTAATGGCCGGACAAGATACGTGATACCCGTTTATCAAAGAGAATATTCGTGGGGATACGAGCAGATAACAAGGTTTGTTGACGACATATTCAAAGGCTTCTGGGGCGTGGACAGAAAGATAATAAAAGAGCCTTTATTTATTGGAACCATGCAGCTTTCGTATGAAAAATATATCAATGAAAACGAATGTGAACAAGATGTCATTGACGGGCAGCAAAGACTCAGTACGATTATATGCATGCTGAAATATCTGCAACTGAAATATCCGTCGGCAGAAGCGTTAAAGCAGACAGGAAGCCTTGACTGGATAGAGACACGAGTAAACAACGGCAAGGAGGAAGAATATCTTAACGCCATGCTGTCGTTGGATTGCCTAAACAATACTGACCTTGATACAGAGCAAAACAACTATATCAAAAGCATTGCCGTCATAGACGAATGTTTTAAAGAAATGACTACGGACAATGAAGGAAATCAGCTTGCAGAATTCTCTGAAAATATAGATTCGTTTGTTGAATATATCTTAAACGACATATTGTTTGTGGTTATCGAAACCGTGGCAGGATTATCCAAGACCATTCAGATATTCAACACTATTAACACAGCCGGTCTTGACCTAAACGGCGACGACTTGTTTAAGGTGCGCCTGTATGAATATCTGCACGACATAAAGAGCCTTGGTGAAGAAACTTTTAATGAGATTGGCGAAATATACAAGAATGTGAAAACCAGAAACCACAAATGGAGAAAAACACATAACTGGGATTTGATTGACATCAGACTGGTGCGGTCGATTTATAAAGAATACATCATCTCGAAATACAAACTGCCTACAAGCCTTTACGCTAAAGCCACCGACACCTTCTTTGACGAACTGTTTGATGTCTTGCTCAACGTACAAGGACATAACGACATGACAGGAGTTGAACGTGTGGAGCTGTCTTTGGAAGATTTATGGAATATTATAGAGGTTGCATGTCTTTGGAGGGGAAGCGACTTTAGAAATAACGACGAATTTATTTCTTACACATTGACAGAACGCTCACGCTACAACCGCTACTTAAGCATTGCATACCAGATATTGCTTTCAAATAAGGATAAACAAAAAGAAGAAAGGCTTGATGAAGTTTACGGCGTATTACGCCTGCTATGCAGGATGTTCTTCTGCTGGAGCATAATGTATGCACGACAAGTAAACGAGATGCATTCATTTATGCGTAACATCTATAATAAAACGGCGGAATTCCAAAACAATAAAGAAGATGTATTTTCATCGCTGACTGAAAAGATAAAGGAAAATGACAACAGGATGTTTAGAACTAACTGCATAGGCCAGCCTATAGCGGACAACAGGGTTTGGAAAGACCTAATTTGCCTGTTAAGCGATTATATAGATGAATCAGAAGTTGGAACAACGCTTGAAGAACTAAAAGAAAAATTTGAATGGGGCTATTATGACATTGAGCACATTCACGCCAACTGCAATGAGAAAGAGGGAACCGATATTGACGGGGATTTACAAAACAGCATCGGCAACCTGATGCTGCTCGAATATGACATAAACAGATCTATAGGCAATCTGACTTTTAAGGAAAAGAAAGAACGCGGCAACAACAAGCTATGCTATAAGGACAGCCGCTTTGCCGTGGTGAAGAAAATAATGAAAAAAGAGAATTGGGGCAAAGAAGAAATAGAGGAACGCAGAAAAGAGGAAATAGAGAAAATATCGCGCTTCATATTCGAATGATATGAAAATATAATCAGACATAACGGAATTTTGCGTATTCCTTCTCATTTAATGTTCTGTCGGATATGCACGTATTGTTGAGCGCAGCGAAAAATTCAACAGCATCGAGAAACAACAAGACTAATGTTCTGGCGGATATGCGATCCGACAGCATCAAATATAAGGATCTGCGATCCGCGACTCATACCTATTAATCAAAAAAATAGGAAGTAATCGGATTGAAAAATCCTTATACTTAATTCCGGCAGATTGCAAATCAGCCGGCACAATAGTCTTGTTGCGACACACCCGGCGGCACGGGAACAGCAAGACTAATGTTCTGCCGGATATGCTATCCGGCAGCAAAAAATATAAGGATCTTTGATCCGAAACTCATACCTATGCAATAAGGAAGAGGAAGCAAGCGGATTGAAAAATCCTTATACTATATTCCGGCAGATTGCAAATCAGCCGGCACATTAGCTTCGTTGCTACATACCCGGCGGCACGAAAATTTGATGCATACATCATACCACGGCTGTATCTCTTACGAAAATTTACTGACAAAAGAATAAAAAAGACAAGCCTGTGCCATGATTTGTCACAGGCTAAATTGTAACTTTGCAGCGTAACCTAAAAAAACAATAAATATATGGCAGCAAATATATTTGGACGGTATGTATGGCTGATAGACATCCTGCGCAGGTATAAGCGCCTGACATTTAAGGAAATATGTTCGTTGTGGCAGGAAAGCGGACTAAGCTATGGCGAGAAACTGCCACTGAGGACATTCCATCGCCACCAGGATGCAATAAAGGACATCTTTGACGTGTATATAGAATGCGACAAGAAGGACGGATACAGATATTATATTGACGAGCCTGAAAGGCTTGAAAGCAACAACCTGTACAACTGGCTCATAAGTTCTTACTCTACGCTCAACCAGATAAAGGCCGACAGCAAGCTGGAGAACAGAATTATATTTGAGAACATACCGTCGGGACAGACATGGCTGACACATATCGCAGAAGCCATGCGCAACAACAGGGTGCTGAGCATAACATATCACGGATTCGGCAAGTCGGAATCAACGACATTCGACATAGAGCCTTACTGCCTTAAAGTGGCTCACCGCCGCTGGTATGTGCTGGCGCGAAGTCCCTATTATTCTGAAAGGAACAAGGAGAAAGGCATTAAGCCATACGATGTATTCCAGATATATGCCCTCGACAGGATAATGGATATAAAGGACACAGACAAGACGTTCACAATGAACAAAGACTTCGACGCGGCGAAATACTTTGAAGGCTGCTGCGGAGTGATTACGTCTGATGAGCCTTTACAAAGGATTGTGGTGCGTGCATACGACAACTTCGTAGATTATCTGCGCACGCTGCCGCTGCATGAGTCGCAGCGCGAACTCAGCAGCGACGAAGAGTCTACGCTGTTTGAATATCACCTCAAGCCTACGTTCGACTTCTATCAGCTGATACTTGCGCAGGCAAACCAGCTGGAGATAATAGAACCTGAAGCGGTGAGAGAGGAGATGCGCGGCCTTGCCCTGCACATACTGAAGTTTTACGACAAGCCTTAACAGCCTAAAATCTATGCGCGGCAGGAAAGGGACGTCTATAATATAGCATGAAAATGAGACGGAATATCCCGACTTACCGCAGACATGTCATATAGTTTCGGCAGGATTGCAGCCTTATATCAAACAGACGGCAAGACTATGACAGGAAACTATAACTTAAATTTTCAGATGCCGGAACTTTAACTCAAGACCGGGCAGCAACCTACACAATAAACATTAAATATAAAAAATCAACAAAAAGAAACGGGGCGCCGGCAAGGCGTCCCGTCATTCACGTTATTAGAAAGAGTCCATTCAGATATTTGACCGGTTCCGTATCATTCCCATACAATAGGCACGTTCTTCAGCTGAATATACTCGTTGATGGACGACGAGTTTCGGCCTCCGCCAAGATTCCACGGACCTTTAACAAGTACAAACGACGTAACCGTGGAAGGCACCTCACAAATAGTGGCAAACTTCAGTTTTACAGCCACATCGGGATTAAGGTTTTTCTTGTCGTCATAGTCGCAGCCAGCACCATACTCGTTGCCGTCGGCATCATAAGCCTTTGTAAGACCGGCTCCGCCTACAAGCGCATTCTGTATACTCAGGCTTACGGCCTTTACCTTAACATAAATGTCAACGCGGTTAGAGCCCTTGCTGCCCTTGGCCTCAACAAACTCCAGCGTGAAATACTTTGAGCCGGGATTGCCCACCAACACACCCGAGGCTGACGGAAGATAGCTTACAGAAGGAGCATTCTGAGCTGTCGTGGTAGTGGAGGCTGTGCCGGTAGTAGTGGTTCCGGTAACTTCCTGCACGACGCCCTTGGCGGCTTCTTTCAGTTTCTTGAAAAACTGCGCATCGGCCTGCTGAGGTATTGCAAAGAGAGCTATTGCAGCAATGCAAACTGTTCTGATAATCTTTTTCATAACCCAAAAAATTTTTAATATTAAACAATCATTTCTATAAAATGCACTTAAGCTCGTAACTTCTAACTTTCGCCGTTCCTGCGTTCGGCAATCTTCCGGTTGGCACTGTCGCGTGCCGCCGGATTATGGTGCAGATGTCCGTCGTCATCGCGAAACACCGGTCCGGGAGACTTATGGTTGGCAAACTCGTCAACCATCGAGCTGCCCTTGCCCATTCCGTTTGTAAGTATAAAGAATATCGCGCCACAGGCAGCCACGGTTATAAGCACCTGGAAGAACAGCGCAATAAGGGCTACAAGGAACACGAACACAGCAAGGCAGACGGCAACGACACAGACAGCCGAGAACACAGTGAAGACAACGCCGTGCTTTATACCGACAGATATTATGTTGCGCACAAGCGACCATGCCAGTCCGGCTATGACGAGAATCCAGAAGGCTGTGGTGCCGATGCTGTTCTTCGTTTCATCGGAAGCGCCGAAGATGTCTGCTCCGACAGATAGCACAAACACTACGGGAAACGTAAGCACAAAACAGATGAAAAGCAGTTTCATCGAGAGCGACTTGCCCATCATTTCCTCAAGTACGCCCTTAAACATGAATATCTGTCCTATCTGAAGCACCACAAACACGGCAAAGGGTATAATGCGGAACAGCTTTGACCAGAATCCGTACTCCTTTGACAGGCACCACCACATACAGTTGTTGCCCACTATGGCATAAATAAGAACCTCGAGGATAGTGGCGGCAAGCATGCAGCCGGCAGCCGTGAGTATAGGCAGGTTGCTTTTACTGCCGTTTCGCCCCTGAAACGACAGGGCTACGAAGCCGCCCAATACCAGCAGGAAGACAAGCCAGTAAGGCAGAGTTGACGTTAACAGAATTTCTTTCATGGCATATAGATTATATTTAACTTATTACAGCGTGCAGGCACATCTGATGTCGTTTGCAATATTTACATAGACGAATGTATATTGTTTTTAATATTTTTTGCAAATATAACTACAAACATATATTTACACAATAACGGAAATCCGTGATTTTATGCACATAAAACCGTTATTCCGTCAACACTTAGCCAAGAATCAATGAGAAAACAATATCAAGATATCAAGGAATGGCATAGTATAGCTTAAACCCCAATCGCTTTTTATGTTCAAATCCAAATATTTTAACTATTTTTTAAACAATTATGTAGACATTCTATATTCAGGATTGTAAAGTTTGTGATTTCTGGCCATGGCAGTAACAAGATGGATCAATTTGTTCTTGACATTGTTAAGTGCGACCTGATTTTTCTTCCCCTCTTCCACAAGCCCCGAATAATATTTCGAAATGGTCTTGTTATATCTGATAGCAGCCAATGCCGCCTGCGTCAACATGGCCCTTATCTGCCGGTTGGCCATATAGTGTACATGGGGATCAGTATTTATGCTGGTACACGAAACCTTGCCAAATGGAGCTATGCCATAGTAACACGCTATCTTTCTTGCATCATAGTTGAACCTGCGGAAGTTGTAGGTATATACCATCAGACAGACCGCGTTCTGGAATCCCATGCCCAGCATGGAAGTTACCTGTCTCTTATACACATCTGACGCTGCCGACGATCGCATAAGTG
>ENA-OYXD01000413-OYXD01000413.1-human-gut-metagenome-genome-assembly--contig:-NODE-413-length-24362-cov-4.696795_pt1 | contig 24362 bp, 26 predicted proteins | sample MGYA00244818_ERZ653412 | MGnify/ENA primary metagenome ERZ653412 (study PRJEB26926, sample SAMN06165146) | human gut metagenome | biome: ENVO:00009003; feature: ENVO:2100002; material: ENVO:00002003...
GCTCTGGTCGCTATGATTTCTCATACGCCGATTCGCTCAGTACGAACCTTTTTTCTGTGGAAGCTGACCGCAATGACCGATTTGCAGATGGGGCATTTAATTTTGATGATGCCCTCTACTGCCTCCGGATCCGCTTCAAACAACCTTTTATTTTTACAACATGGACAAGCCACATGCACTTCCTGCATATCTTTTCGCCTCCCGCAAGAGGCCAGCCAAAAGGGAATGTCAAACTGACCGTTGGTAATTGTTTTATTTTCCTCTGCACTGTTTGCCGTGACTTAAATCCTATGGCAGCGATAAATATAGTATATCGAACATATGTTCTGTTGTCAATAATTTTCGCTCTCACAAGAAAATCCTAACGAAGTTTTATTCGGTTGAAATTTACGTCGAACTTTTATACCTATTTTTTATTCCGCAGGTAATGTTCCAGACGATTATTCGAGGTTACATCTGCATCCACAGTCTTATACGTATGAGATATAACCTGCATCTGCCTCCCTCCTTTCCATGAATTGTTATGAAAACAAGAAAAGCCACTTGGATATGCTAATTTGTAAGACCAGTAGGGAAGGATATCGTCCTTTTCCCCATCGAGTCCTACAGCATAGCGCGTCCAAGCGGCTTACCTGTGAGTTACTCGTATTAATTTTTAATGCGTTGCTACAGTTCCAATCTTTACCACTATCTCCTTATTTTTCTGAGCAGGGCATTTTACGATAGCTGGAATAATAATTTTAAGTTGCTCCGCCGTTTTTAAAACATGGCAATGCTTGTGCGCAACACATGTTGATTCCAGCGGGCATTTATAATGAAATTCTTCCTTCATATATACCTCCGTATCATCTAATTGGTTGACACTTGACTGATTTTTTTGCACCTCTTGCGAGGTGCGCTAATTGCTCTCATCAAAGAAGCGGTATCGAATAATAGTTTCCCGTTAAAAAATAACTGTCTGGTGCCGGTTGCGGCGAAACGTATGCCTGCCCAAGCTCCTTTATACGAATCCGCGCTGATTCGTAGGAAACATTGAATATTTTCGAGATCATAGCGATAAGAGCATCATTCTCATATCTTGGATGTTCATTAAAGCAGAATTGCTGTACGTTTGGATCGGCACAAAGCATTCGTATTGTCTTTCTTGGCATCAATGCAGCGGCACTGAAGTATTTAGCCTGGTGTTCAATCCACTCAAGGTTCGTTTGCAGTTTTCTTGATGAACTGTTTACCCCACCCACAATGCTTTTTTCCTCGCAGGATGTATATGGTAAATGCTCTACTTCGTTTTCGTTCTCCAAAGGCAGTTGATAGTAGTCGATATAATAGTATTCGTCATGATAAATGGCGTGACCACTTTCATGCATTACAGTTGACCGAAAGGCGTGTTCCTTCTTTTCATTTAACAGACTATTATCAATAACTATCGTAGACCCTTCCACGGGCTCCTCATCCGGTCTTTTTGTGTCTGGATTGTAGACTATGATTTTTGCATCATTAAAAACCATCCTGCCCCAGATAAAACCGTTGTGAGACAAATCTGTAAAGTGAAAATGCAGCCCAAGATAATTCTCTGCAAAATCCTCTACATCAATGGCTTGCGGCCTGGATAAAAGACTCGAATCATAATCTCCAATGAGCCGTTCTGCGTGTTCGTCTATCGTTTCGTTGCTTAGAATAGGGATATTGTTCGTGCCGTATTTCAGGCGCAAATCAATCATTGGCCTTCCCCCTTCTTGCTGGCTATAAACTCATCGACCATCTTCCTCCAGTCCTCTTCATCGGCATCCATCTCTTTCATTGTACGCAAGGCTGACATCACATAATCACGCTCGACAATATAGTCGGCGAAATCCTGCGGTACTGCCACATTTTTACCCTTGTAAGACTCCGCCGCCTTATTGTTCATTTCTTTAGCTTCTTCTGCGGACATTTCCAGAAACCTCTTGAGCAATTCGAGTCTATCCGCAGTAAAGGCGCATCGGCGTTCTTTTTCAACCTCGCTGTAGAACTGCGGCGATACCCCGATTGCTTTAGCCGTCTCCCGAAGTGATTTTCTTCTTGCAGTACGGATGGATTCAATGTACTTTCCGAAACTCATCCCATTTGCTTCCATTTCAGTTCCTCCTTTCAAGCGGTAGTCAATCAATTGATTGACATTATCCAGTATACACAATCGAATTTGTTTTGTCAAGCACTTGATTGACACCCTTGCAGTGCGTTCACACAAATTGGTCACAAAAATTTCGTCTTCTTTTCTCACAAAAAAATTATGCGTTCTCAAAGAAAATATTGATTTTCTCACAAATAAATGATAAAATGTTGCATAATGGGTTATTTTGCATGGAGGTAACACATGGCGATTATAAGCTATAAAAAATTATGGAAACTTCTTATTGATAAAAACTTAAAGAAGAAAGATTTGCAAAAGATGGCAGGCATCAGTTCATCCTCCATCGCAAAACTTGGTCGCAACGAAAACGTCAATACAGAAATCATAAATAAAATATGCAATGCCCTCGATTGCGACACAAGCGACATTATGGAAATGGAGAGTGATGAGGCCTGATGCCTCGGAGTTATTATGCTTAGAAGATATAAAACAATCGACTTGTTCAGCGGCTGCGGAGGAATGTCGCTCGGCTTTCAAAATGCAGGATTTGAGATTCTTGCTGCTTATGATAATTGGAAACCTGCTGTGGATGTTTATGAACTCAATTTTGACCATCCGATTTTTTCAGAGGACTTAGCTGACGAAAAGGTACAGAAAAAAATAAAAGTATTTAAACCAAATGTGATTATTGGAGGTCCCCCTTGCCAGGACTTCTCTTCCGCAGGTCATCGAGATGAGAATCTTGGTCGCGCCGTTCTAACATATACATATCGTGATATTATCTTTCGGATAAAACCGAAGTATTTTGTAATGGAAAATGTACCGGAGATAACAAAGAGCGTAATCCTTAAAGAAATAAAAGACAGCTTCAAAGAGGCTGGATACGGATTAACGGAGCGGGTTCTTGATGCAAGTTACTGTGGTGTGCCGCAATCGCGTAAGCGCTTCTTCCTGGTTGGCAGCCTTAATGACGAGGATGATTTTCTCCAAGAAGAACTGGACAGAAACTTAGCTGACGCGCCTATGTCCATGCGCGACTACTTTGGTGATTCATTGGGAATCGATTACTATTTCCGCGTCCCAAGGAGTTATAGCAGACGTGGCGTATTCAGCATTGATGAACCTTGCCAAACAATAAGAGGCGTGGACAGGCCGATTCCTCCAGGATATCCTGGTCACCCTTCCGACCCTGTCGAGATAGGACCTCAAGTCCGTGCACTGACTATTGAAGAACGCAGTTATGTCCAAACTTTTCCCAGGGACTTTGTTTTCCAGGGGAACAAAACCGATCTTAATCAAATGATTGGTAACGCGGTTCCAGTAAAGCTGGCTGAATATATAGCTACCGCGCTACGGACATATGACCGCAAACCGAAACGGAGAAAAGAAAATGCGAACAATTGATTTATTTAGCGGCTGCGGAGGGATGTCCCTCGGCTTCCAAAATGTAGGCTTTGATATAGTCGCGGCTTTTGATAATTGGGAACCTGCCGTAAGCATCTATAGCAAGAATTTCGCTCATCCCATCTATAAAGCCGACTTAAACGAAGATGCTCCAGTTGATCAAATAGAGGAACTTCAACCAGATATCATTATTGGAGGTCCCCCTTGCCAGGACTTCTCAATAGCCGGATACAGGAATATGGGGGAACGCGCAAATCTCACTATTCGCTATGCAGAGATTGTCAGCCAGATCAAGCCTAAATGGTTTGTGATGGAGAATGTTTATAACATCGAGAGGATGCCTGTTCTACCAAAAGCAACAAAGATATTTAAGGATGCGGGATATGGTCTTACTACAAGAATTCTCAACGCAAGTTACTGTGGCGTACCACAAGCGAGGATGCGGTTTTTCATGGTAGGACATCTTGGAGATGAAGATAATTTTCTTGGTGAGCTGCTTGATGGGAGACAAACTGAAAAGCCGATGACCGTTTACGACTATTTGGGTGATTCCCTTCATACCGAATACTATTATATGCATCCAAGGAGTTATAACCGACGCGCAGTTTTTAGCATACACGAGCCAAGTGCTACGATACGTGGAGTCAACCGTCCCATCCCCGATGGGTATAAGAGGCACCATGCTGATAAAGCTGATATTTCTGAGGGTGTTCGTGCTTTGACTTCCAAAGAGCGTAGTTATATTCAAACCTTCCCTGAATCTTTTGTATTTGAGGGTAAGAAAACGGATGTTGAACAGGCAATAGGAAATGCTGTTCCTGTTAAGCTGGCTGAATATGTAGCTAAATGTATTTTAGACTATGAACAGGAAGAAGGTGCGCCCTCGATATGATAACTGATATCAACAAATTGCAGCAAGACATCAGAGCCATTGGCTCTGTATCTGATAGTGCAGACTTTTTCGAGGGATTCCTTCGTGCTTTTAATATACCTGTTTCAACGATTGATAGACTCAAATCCACATCATCCTATGATGTGAACGAGGGCGTTCGTATCGGACAACAGATTTTTTATCTTGTTTCCGAAGGCAGTAACCTCTATTCTGACTTGAACATTCTGAAAAAGAACAACATCTCCAGTCTGAAGACTCGTTTTGCTATGATTGCAAACGCAGAGGAAGTTCTTGTTTTTGACTTAAGGACAGAAGAAACCCTCTTTTCCACCAAAGAAGATCTCTATTCTCATGTAGACTTCTTCTTTCCCCTTATAGGTCGGGAGAAACCCGTTGTCGAGGAGAATGTCGCTGTTAACATTAAGGTCAGCGAAAAATTTGCTCAGCTGTATAATGAATGCAGATTGAATAATACACAAACCAATCTAACCGACATAAGCGAATTGATTTGTCGTACCCTCTTTTGCTGTGTAATCGACAGCATGGGATTACTGATGACAGGTACTTCTTCTCTATATGTTTTCGCACAAAAGTATACAGACGAATCCGGAAAAGATTTTTCAGACTTTATGGCATCGCTATATTGGGCAATGAAGCAAACGGATCATAGTAATCTACCGATTCACTTCAGACAGGTAAACTATATTGATTCTCGCTTGTTTGATAAAGATATTAGCAACATATCCTTTACCAAGAATATGCGTAGTCTAATGCTTGAAATTATGTCTTTTGATTGGTCCAACGTTGATCCTGAAATTCTCGGATCGTTGATCCAGTCAATAATCGTCCCTGATGACGAAAGCATCACGGGAAATTATACAGCTACTGCCAATGTCCAGAAGGTCATAGGACCGCTGTTTCTTAACGCCCTTTACTCAGAATATGAAGGTTGCAAAAACGAAAGTGCTGCTTGCATCGCCTTGATAGAACGCATAAGGAAAATCTGCGTATTTGACACATCGTGCGGCTGTGGCAATTTCCTCTTGGTTTCTTACAAGGAACTCAATCTGTTGCTTTCGAAGATCGCTGCTTCTGCTGGAAAAACCGAAATACCGCTTATGCCTATAACAAATTTCTACGGTATTGAATCGAATCCATTTTCCTGTGCTATTGCAAGGATGGGATTACTTTTTGTCGTGCTACAAAATAAAGAGACAACTTTATCCACCGTTAGGGCAAATATAGATGTGCTTTTCAGCAACAACATTGTTACAGCTAATCCTACGCGCATACCATGGGACTCGATATGTTCTGGAATTGCTGAAACTTACATCATTGGTAATCCTTCGTACAAAGGCGCTCGTAGGCGTAATGACGAACAGAACGCCGATATGGATTACGTTTTTAGTGGACATTCCAATTACAAAAACCTCGATTATGCTGCTTGCTGGTTCTTACTTGCCACAAAGTATATTCACACACACGGCGGAGCATATGCTTTTGTTACAACAAATTCTCTCACCCAGGGAGAACAAGTTAGTCTTCTTTGGCCCAAATTGTTTGAATATGGTGTGCATATCCGTTTTGGTCATAAAGCATTTAAGTGGCGTAACGATGCAAGGAATACCACCGCCGTTACGGTTGTTATTATCGGCGTTGTGAATAATTCTGATACTCGCAGATGTGAATTATACTCCCAGACAGTTATGACTGAGCCTGTGCAAATCAGCCCATATCTTACCCCTGGTTCTACCCTGGTGAAAAAGCGGAAACGCCCCATAAGCAACCTTCCATATATGATAAAAGGGAATATGCCTTATGATGGCGGGTACCTTCTTATGGATGTGACAACAAAGAATCATTTTGTGGAGCAGGATCGGCGTGTTCTACAGTATATGCGGCGTATAGTTGGTTCAGATGAATTCATAAACGGCATAGAAAGATGGTGTTTTTGGATAACCGACGATAAGGCTGACGCCGCACTTGAAATCCCAATTATAAGGGAGCGTGCAGACCTTGTCCGTGATTTGAGGCTCAGTAAGCCAGACAAAAGCGCACAGCGGCTTGCTGCTTATCCATATCGATTCAGAGAGATGCACGAGACCACTACCAACTCACTTGTAATACCTTCTGTTTCATCTGAAAACAGAGAATACGTCCCTGTAGGTTTTATAGATAAGAAAACTGTGGTCACGAACCTTGCATTTGTAATCTATGATTGTGATCCTTGGATATTCGGAGTCGTGTCATCAAAAATGCACAATCTTTGGATCAAAGCTGTCTGTGGAGGCTTGGAAACACGAATTCGTTATTCAAGCGAATTAGGATATAACACCTTCCCGTTCCCCGCAATCACGGATGAGCAAAAGAAGGATATCCGAAACTGTGTAAATCAGGTAATTGCCGTCCGCGAGGAGGAATTCGATAAAACATATGCTCAAATGTATAAAAAGGGCGAGATGAGCGATGACCTTCGTTTTGCTCATTCGATGCTTGACTTGCAGATTGAACGATGCTATCGTGACGAGCCTTTTGTGAGTGATGACGAGCGTCTTGACTGCTTATTTGAACTTTACGAAAAAATTGGAGGGTAACATGGAAAACATTATTAATGTCACCTATGAAACGACCGGACAGACTACGGCCATAAATGAAATGGGAATGCGGCCCATGCAGGCACGGGCTTATGCTGCGCGCAGTTCACAGTATATCCTTCTGAAAGCGCCGCCCGCATCAGGCAAATCCCGTGCGCTGATGTTTATTGCATTGGATAAGCTGAAGACCGGCTCGGTAAAGAAAGTTATTGTTGCCGTTCCCGAACGTTCCATAGGAAAATCATTTCTTTCTACAGAACTGGTAAAATACGGCTTCCACAGCGATTGGCAGGTTTCCGGGAAGTATAATCTTTGTGTTCCCGGTGGAGAAAACAGCAAAGTCGAAACTTTTAAGGAATTCATGGATTCCGATGAGACTGTGCTGCTTTGTACTCATGCCACCCTCCGCTTTGCTTTTGACAAAATCGGCGCAGCGAAGTTTGGAAATTGCCTTGTTGCGGTAGATGAATTCCATCACGTTTCTGCCGACTACGAAAGCAAGCTCGGTGAACTCGTTCGTGCGCTTATGCAGCAGGAAAACGTGCATATTCTTGCTATGACCGGTTCATACTTCCGTGGTGATGGTATTCCTGTTCTCTCGTATGAAGATGAAGCAAAGTTCTACAAAGTCACCTATAACTATTATGAGCAGCTTAATGGCTACACCTATCTGAAATCACTTGGCATTGGATTTCACTTCTATTCGGGCAAATACACTTCTGCAATTATGGAAGTGTTGGATACGGATAAAAAGACCATTCTCCATATCCCCAGCGTGAATTCCGGCGAATCTACCAAGGACAAGTACATTGAGGTTGATACGATTATTGACGCCATCGGCACCGTAGACCATGTGGATTCTGAAACAAATATCATATTTGTTTCACGAAGATCAGACGGTAAAATTATCAAGGTCGCAGATTTGGTAAATGATAATGCTGCAGAAAGAGAAAAGGTCGTTGAATATCTACGCAATGTTACAGACGTGGATGACGTTGATCTCATCATTGCTCTCGGCATGGCAAAAGAGGGATTTGATTGGCCATTCTGCGAACATGCACTCACAGTAGGATACCGTGGTTCGTTGACGGAAATCATACAGATAATTGGTCGTTGTACCCGCGACAGCAAGAACAAAACTCATGCACAATTTACAAACTTGGTTGCAGAACCTGATGCTGAAAGCGAAGAAGTTGTTGAGTCCGTAAACAATATGTTGAAAGCAATAACTGCTTCTCTCCTTATGGAACAGGTACTCGCACCTAACTTCAATTTTAAACCCAAACCGCCCGAAGGATCCGATGAAGATACGGCGGATGATGCACGGACTATCCGTGTTGGAGGAATGAGACAGCCCTCAACACAGAATGTAAAAAACATTCTCGACTCCGATCTTACCGACCTTAAAGCAAATATCCTGCAAGACCCGCAAATTGCAAAAGCAGTAAGCGGCGTGGTTGACCCAGAAGTAATTAACAAAATCATGATTCCAAAAATAATCATGACAAAATATCCTCATCTGTCAGAAGACGAGGTTGAAGAAGTCCGCGAGCATTTAGTTGCGGATATGGTGATTCGCGGCTCAAATGTTAAAACGGATGGTAATCGCAGGTTTATTGACATGAGCGGCAAATTCGTAAACCTTGATGAACTTAATATCGATCTCATCGACTCCATCAATCCGTTCCAGCAGGCATTTGAAGTAATCTCCAAGTCCATCACTCCGAAAGTTCTTAAATCCATCCAGGAGTGTATTGCGGCGTTTAAGGTTAATATGACGGATGATGAGGCAATATATCTGTGGCCGAAAATCAATGAGTTTGTCAAGGTAACGCGGCGGCAGCCGTCATTGGATGCACTTGATCCTACCGAAAGACGCCTTGCTGAAGCTCTTGTATATCTGCGTCAATTAAAGAGGAATCAGAAGAATGGATGAGAAAACAAAGAAAGACAAACTATCAGAAATATTTGAAAGCGACCTCCTGGGATTGCTTGCCGTTGACGAACCCATAGTTACTCCCGTTTCACCACAGGATGGCAGACTAATTGATAGCTTTCAAGAAATCTCCGATTTCTACGAAACAAATCAAAGATGCCCTGAACTCGGTGACGATATATGTGAGTATCGCCTTGCTTCACGTCTCGCTGCAATAAAAAAAGATCCCAAAAAAGTGAAGACGCTTCTGCCATATGATTACTACAATCTTTTGGAAAGCGAAGAAACAAAATCCGTCTCGGTTGAAGAGCTAATCAGTGACGATCCTCTTGGGCTTCTGGATGGCGATGACGAGGCTGACAGCATATATACGCTATCCCATGTTAAACCATCTGAAAGACTCCGTCCTGATTACATTGCTCATCGTAAGGTTTGTAAAGATTTCGATCTATATGAAAAGGCTTTCCAAAGAATCCATGATGATTTAGAACACGGGCGAAGGCGGCTTGTAGAATTCAAAGAAGGCGATCTGCACGAAGGCTGTTACTATGTTCTCCGTGGCGTGGTTCTTTATTTAGAGCAGAATTTAGCCGTTAAACAAAAAATAGAGTATAAAAGCGGTGCTAAAGTACGTCGGGAAGGAAGGACGAGATGTATTTTTGATAATGGCACAGAATCCTCCATGCTCTATCGTTCTCTTGGTAAGGCTCTCAAACTTGATGGCTTTTGTATAAGCGATTTGATAGAGCAAAATGAAAGTTCCATAAGTATCGACTCCACCGATGTGCAGAATGGTTACATTTATGTTCTTCGCAGTTTAAGCCGTGCGCCGCAAATTCGCTCCATACGCAATCTTTACAAAATCGGATACTGTTCCGGCGATGTTACTACGCGCATTAAAAATGCAATTCATGAGCCAACATATCTGATGAATGATGTTGAAGTTGTGCTGACAGTGAGATGCTATAACTTAGATGTTCCCTATCTCGAAGCAAGTATCCACAGCTTTTTCAGCAACGTCAATGTATATTTCGAGGTGCGAGATGATGAAGGAATCATGCATTATCCCAAGGAATGGTTTACTGTGCCGCTAAATATTATTGAAGAGGCTATTCCTCTTATTGTTGATAAAAAGATTGACAGCTATCGGTATGATAATAACATGCAGATGATTATTCAAAAAGGCTCTTCGGAATAAAGCAAGGCGATTTATGGCAGATGTATTTTCAAAGTCAGAACGGTCGAAAATTATGCAGGATGTTAAGTCTTCCGGGAATAGCAGTACCAGGGAAAACTTATCCAGTATTTTACCGAACGGCATATTACTGAATGGAGACAGCACTATAATGTTAAAGGGCATCCTGACTTTTTTCTTAACAAGAACATAGCGCTTTTCGTTGATGGACGCTTTTGGCATGGACATGATTGCCGAAACACTCGACCTACAGAGAACGCGGAATACTGGAACATAAAAAGGCAAAAGGACATTGAACATAATGTCACCGTTACTCAGCTTTCCAAAAGCGTGGCTGGTGCGTCATCCGTATATGGAAGTGTGAACTGAAAAAGAAAAACAGAGCATCCTTGACGAAAAATTAGCTCCTTTGTTTTGTTGAGCAGGACTTCACAGCCCAGAGGATACGTTCTTTTCTTTATAGTCCTTTTTTTCCATTCAGCTGCCATTCATCATGCCCCTGGATGCTCCGCACCGCCTGCCGCAGCGTATCCGCCCTGCCATGCTGGTGATACGGATGTGATGCCCTATGCTTATGAAAAATAACACAGCTGCCTTTCCCCGGATACTCCGGGTTGTGGATGTACCAGTAATGCCCCGTATTCCAGGACATTACCGTTACATCATATTCGTCCGCCACAATGACGGCAAAATATTTCCTATCCAGGCTTTTCAATTCTTCTTTACTGAACAATATCCGGCGCCTCCTTTCGGAACCACGCTTCCAGTGCCTTTTCCACAATATCTGCCGCCTCCGCCGTCTTCCGATCCGCAAAATACTTTTGGTACACTGCTGTCGGCAGCTTAATGTTGACCATCTCTTTTTTCTTCTGCCTGTCCGCCGAATCCACTATTTCCTGGATACTCTTCTGCGTAATATTTCCAGACTCCGCCCTGATCGCCGCCGCATTTTTCGGATTCAGCTTCACCTTATCCTCTGACACTGCGGCCGCCACAGCCTTCTGCTCTTTCTCCGATAAATAAGACAGATCCACAGCCGCCACCAAGGACAATGCGCCATTATCCAGTTCCTCTTTAAATTCAGGGATCAGCTTATCCACCCTCATATATCTTGCGATATTCCTTCCCGTCATGCCGTACTCGCTTCCCAGTTCATCCCTGCTCCTGGACTTGTGGACATCATGTCCACAAGTTCCGTCCTGGCCATTCAGAGCCGCAATCTCCTGAAGGATATCATTGCGCTTGCCCTGGCTGCTGATCTTTTCATAGCGCACCGCCAGAACAGCCGCTTTTTCTGACGGAAGCAGTTCCGAAAAAGACCGCTGAATCATATTTGTTTCAATCACATAGACAATCGCGTCTTCATCTGAAAGGTTTTCTTTTACAATGGCAGGAATTTTGTCAAGCCCCGCCAGCATCGCCGCCCTCTGCCGGTTATGGCCGGAGAGCATCTCATACCCGTCTTCCTGTTTCCGGACGATCACCGGATTTAAAACTCCATGTTCCCGGATGCTTTGGATCATGTCTTCCAGCCGCTCCCCTTCATACATCCGAAAGGGATGGCCGCGAAACGGGCGGATACTCTCTGCCGGCAGCATCCGGACCGCATTCTCCGGAACCGCCGCGGCTTCTTCCATCCGATCCAGCAAATCGATCGCGTCATTAAAAATTTTTCTCTTTGCCCCATTAGCTTTCAATAGAAATCAACTCCTCCGCAAATTTTCTGTAAGCAATGCCTGCGCTTGCCTTCGGGCTGTACCGTTCCACTGGCATGCTGTAATAAATGCTTTCCCCCACCTTCACGGTATGGGGGATCCTCGTATCAAATATCCGGATCTGCCCCTGGAAACTTTCTGTCACCTGCTCCGTCAATGTCCTGCACAGGTTCGTCCTCGCCTCGCACATGGTCATCAGGATACCCGCGATCTTGAGTTTGGGATTGATCCGGCGCCGGATCTTCGTCACCGTCCGCAGATAGTCCTGCAGTCCCATCATCGCCAAAAGCTGCGGATTCACCGCGATAATGACCTCATCAGCCGCCGCAAGCGCATTGATGGTCAGCATTCCCAGCGAAGGGCAGGTATCAATCAGAATATAATCATATTTCTCCCTGAGTGGATCCAGGATCTCCGACAGGATCTTTTCCGCTCCCATTTCCAGCCGCAGCTTTGCGTCCGCCACAGACAGATAAATAGAAGAAGGAATAAAATCTACGCCGTCCTCTGTCCGGATGCACTTCTTCATGGCCGGAAGTTTTTCATCCTCTATCGCTGCCATCATCAGATGACCGATGGTATTTTCCAGTTCCCCTGTATTTTCAATCCCATAACAGGCCGTCAGATTCGCCTGGCTGTCAAAATCTACAACCAGCACTTTCTTTCCCTGTTTCCGCAGCGCGTATGCAAGGTTCAGGGTGGAGGTGGTTTTCCCCACCCCGCCTTTCTGTGATCCGATAACGTAAATCTTTCCCATCATCAATACCGTCCTTTCTTTTCCGCGACCTTATCCGCCGTTTCCCTGCCGCTTTCCTCAAAAGCATCCACATAGCTTGCTTCTTCTCTTGGAACGATCACCAGACGCCCCTCCTCACAAGTAACAGTAATGGATGTCCCGCAGTCAAATCCAGCTTCACGGAGCCATTGCCCTTTCAGCATGATGGCCGGTGTGGATTTATACTGATATCCGCTCTGCTCATAGACTTTCATATTTCTGAATTTTTTCATAGCCATAGATGTGCCTCCTTAAACCGTAAATGAATATTTACTTTAGAAATGCCTTTGTCTTCCAGTTGTCGGCCGTTAGTCCAACGGCACCACCTCCCTTAAATCCTTCTGCCGGAAACATCGCTCAACTAACCTCGGCTTCGCCTCGCTAAGGTTCGCGATGTGCGTTCTCACTAAGCTCAGCTGATGCTTCGCTAAGTGTTCACAGCAAAAAGCAGCTGCCAATGCATTTACGCATCAGCAGCTGCCGATTTTAGTTCCGTGTATTATTTATTTGACTGTTTCTCCTGATCCTTGATCCTGTAATAGTCTTCCATATCCAGGGTCAGATCCACATGAGTGTCAGGCTTCCGCAGAAAGCCTTTCACGCTTTCTGCGGTGTCGCGGCATTCGCCAAGGTCTGAAGCAAGCTCCGACTTTGGCTCATTGCCCGCGCATTTTCGGTTGCTCAAGAGGCACACAGTCTCGACTCCCGTGGTCATCGGAAACATATCAACCAAACAGCAGCGCTTCACCGCGTAGCCGGCTTCCTGGAGCATGACCAGGTCGCGCATGAGGCTGGTTGGTTTGCAGCTGACATAGACCATCTCGTCGACGCCGAAGCGGATGATCTTGCGGAGGGCCTTCGGATTGACACCGTCGCGGGGAGGGTCGAGGATGATCATGTCCGGTTTTTCGGTGAGGTTATCCACAACCTTCAGGACATCGCCGGCAATGAATTCACAATTGGTCAGGTGGTTATCCCCGGCGTTGAGGCGGGCAGCCTCCACGGCTTCCTCGACGATTTCCACACCGACCACTTTCCTGGCGTATGGCGCCATCATCTGGGCGATGGTGCCGGTGCCGGTGTAAAGGTCGTAGATGAGCTTGTCCTTTGTATCTCCCACGTACTCGCCTACTTTTTCGTAGAGAACCTCCGCTCCCAGAGTGTTGGTCTGGAAAAAGGAGAACGGAGAGATTTTAAAACGCATATTCAGCAGGTATTCATAAAAATAATCCTGGCCGTAGAGGAGACGGGTCTCGTCGCTCTGCACCACGTCCGCCGGACTGTCGTTTAAGGTGTGGAGAATCCCCACAATCTTTCCATCGATTTTTGCGGATGTGAGCGCCTGCACAAAGGCATCGGTATCCAGCTCCGACTGGGTGGTGGTGACCAGATTTACAAGAATATCGCCGGTCTTGACGGATCGGCGCAGCACCAGATGACGGAGAAATCCTTCCTTTCGCATTTTGTGATAGTAGGATGCGCCGATGGACGTAAAATACTGAAGGACTGCCTGCAAAATAACCATAAAATCCGGGTCTGCGATGTGACAGTCCTTTAAGGAGACAATATCATAAAAGCTGTTTTTCCGGTGCATGCCCAGCGCCAGCGGTCCGTCCTTCTCCTCATCTCCGAAAGTGTACTCCATCTTATTGCGGTAACCGCGGGCGATGGGGCTGCCGTAGATATCTTCCACAGGGAAATCAAAGCCGGCTTTTTCAATGAGATCTTCCACCTGACGCTTTTTCAGAGCCAGCTGTTCCTCATAAGGAAGCGTCTGGTAGGCGCAGCCGCCGCAGATACCGAAATGCTGACAGACACGGTCCTGTGATGCAGTCTCCAGAGGCGACGGCGCAAGTACTTCCAGCAGGCGGCCTTCCACCCGGTCTTTTCGCTTTTTGCTGACAGAGAAGCGGATGGTCTGGCCTTCCAGTGCATTTTTTACGACCACTTTTTTCTCTTCTATATATAAGATCCCTTTGTTGGGGAACTCTGTTTTCAATACTTTTCCTTCTAAAATGTCTCCTTTTTTCATGTTCATCTCCTTCTATTCTGTTTTTCTGACTCTTCTATATGGTCAGCTCGCTGAACTTTGATTTGTAGTAGCCATGTCCGTAGTGAGCCTGTCCGTTTTCATCAATCTCCATGAGGAGAAAGGTTGGTTTGCGGGATGCCTGTCTCGGATAAGACAAACTGCCCGGATTTAAGATCGTGAGGGTATGGCCGATATCGATGAAAGGAACATGGGTATGGCCGAACATGACCACATCCACCTTTTCCTCCAGGGCTGCCCGTTTCAGATAATCGACGCCTCTGTATACATGATAGGTGTGTCCATGGACGATCATCACCCGGTAATTTCCGATCTTTGTTATGATTTTCGGCGGAAGGTCCAGATTGTAGTCGTTATTTCCAGCGACCATGTATACCGGACAGTCTACCAGTGAACGGATATAATCATCTCCGCGTTCCACATCGCCGCAATGGATGAGTGTGTCGATGGGGCCAACCTGACGGATGACACCGGACACATCATCATTACGTCCATGAGAATCACTGATCACTAAAATTCTCATTTACAAAATCTCCTTTATCATTCTGAGGGCTTTCCCTCTGTGACTGATGGCATTTTTTTCTTCTTCGGAAAGCTCCGCGGTGGTCTTTCCCAGCTCCGGCACATAGAAAATCGGGTCATAGCCAAAACCGTTTTCTCCCGCAGGTTCATCGGCAATCCGTCCCTCGATGGTGGCCCGCCTTGTCTCAATGTGTCCGTCCGGAAATGCAGCGGCGATGACGCAGACAAACCGCGCGCCCCGCACTGCCGCCGGCACGCCGTGAAGCCGGTCCAGCAGAATCTGATTTTTGATGCGGTAAGATGTGTTCTCTCCCATGTATCTGGCGGAAAGCACACCTGGTTCTTTGTTAAGGTAATCAATCTCCAGCCCTGAATCATCCGCCAATGTCAGACAGCCGGTAGCTTCCATGACGGTCTTTGCCTTGATGATAGCATTGTCCTCAAAGGTTTCGCCGTCTTCCACGATTTCCACATCCACACCTGCTTCTTTCATAGAAAGGATCTCATAATCCATGTCGCCGAGAATCTGGCGGATCTCCCGCATTTTTCCTTCGTTTCCCGTTGCAAATATCAGTTTCTTTTTCATTCTATTTATCCACACCTTTCACTCTTCTGCATTTTACCGTTTCCACAAGCTCTTATGCATACATTATCCGCCGCCTCACGCTTTGTCTGCCTGCTCCGGCCGCTTGCGCCGCGGCGGCTTCGGTCCCAGGAACTGATAGAAATAAGTCTTCATCATGCCGTTATAGATTTTTCGGTTCTTGTCCGCCTTTCTGCCGATGTACCGTTCGGCATCCTCATAGGCGGTGATAATGTATTCCGACCAGTCGTCCAGATGGGAAAACGCCTCGCCGATCTCCCGGTAGAGAATCGGCATGTCCTCTTTCTCCTCCATCCGCTCTCCGTACGGAGGATTGGTGATGACAAAACCGTACTTCTTCGGATGACGCAGTTTATGTATCGGACGCTGCTGAAAATGAATCAGTTCCGCCACACCGGCGCGGCCGGCGTTTTCTCTGGCGGCCTTTACGATAAGGGGATCAATATCATATCCCTGGATATCCATCTTCACACTGGTATCCACCAGATCCTGCGCCTCCTCAAAACCCCTCTGCCATACTTCTTCCGAAACGAGATTCTTCCACTGCTGTCCCTGGAATGTCCGGCGCATACCAGGAGCGATATTTGCCCCCATCATGGCCGCCTCAATAGGAAATGTACCGCTGCCGCAGAACGGATCGACCAAAATCCTGTCCTTATTCCACGGAGTCAGCCTGATAAGAGCCGCTGCCAGCGTCTCCTCGATCGGCGCTTTGCTGACCATCTTCCGGTACCCCCGCTTATGCAGGCTCTCGCCGGAAGTATCCAGTCCCACGGTCACCATATCTTTATAAATGGAAATACGCACCGGGTATTCCTGCCCGGTCTCTGCAAACCAGCTGATATGATAATGCTCTTTCATCCTCTCCACCATAGCCTTCTTGGCAATGGACTGGATATCGGAAGTACTGAAAAGCGTGCTTTTCACTGAGGTCGCTTTGGTGACCCAGAAACGGGCATCCTTTGGGAAATACTCCTCCCATGGTATATTTTTAATCCCCTGGAACAGCTCCTCAAAGGTCACAGCCCGAAACTCCGCCACCTTCCACAAAATCCGCTGAGTTGTCCTCAAAAAAATATTGGCTCTTACCAGAGCCTCCACATCCCCGGTAAAAGTCACTTTGCCGTCCTCTACCCGGACAATCTCGTATCCCAAATCGCTGATTTCTCTTTTGCTCACCGCCTCCAGTCCAAAATGACACGGCGCCACAAACTCATATCTGCCTTCCATTCTTCCTCCATCTGCTCTGCTGTAAATTCACTGTAAACTATAATATAGAAGTATTTTACTGATTCCGCAGGAATGTGTCAACTCCTATCCCCGCTTTGCCTCCTCCGGTCTGCAATCCCCCGGCTCCGCAGGAGCCCTTTATTCCACAAATACCATAGTCCAGAGCTTATCCTCCTCTTTTTCCAGGTATCCCCGGTAAGAGGTCAGGCCTCCGGCCACGCTGTATGCCTCCACACCCTCTTCTCCCAGCTTTTTGGCCGCCAGCAGGCTGGCTGCCCCTGTGTCGCAATATAAAAATACCGGCATGCCGTTCTCCGGCCTGTATCCTCCCTGCAGTATTTTTTCCAGCGGCACATGTTCCGCCATGGGAAGATGGCCGTTTCTGTAATCTTCTTCTGAACGAACGTCCACAAGAATCCCTTTCTTATCATAGCATAATCTGAGCGCATCCGATACGGAAATAAAATTCAGCATGAACTGTTTCCTCCCCTGTCCTTTACTATCATATTATGCAGCAAAACTGCCCGGTTTCCTGTTCCATGGCGGCACGCTCCCTGCCGGATAGTTTTTCACTTAACAGCAAATCCCATCTGTATTTCTTAAATAAAAAACAAAGAGGCTGCCTGCCGGTCTGAATCTTCTGCCGGCAATACAGCCTCCATGCTCATTTATTCCATTGTCTTCGCAACACAGTCATCGGTGCCATGAGTTTTGCGGCACCGTCCACCGCATCCCGGACTTTGCGGCACATTTACCAGCACCACCGTGTGCCGGACGGCAGATAATTCCTCGCGCCTTTATGGATCCGGCAAATTTGCCCGTTCTGCCGGCGCCAAAAATCATCGCTGTCCTTCGGCACTGTCTCTGCCCCGCCTTTGCTCAGATGCCCTTGCCCGTCCCCGTCGGATTCATCATCAGACTGATTCCGGGAACTGTTCTGAGAACCGCTCTTTGAAGAACTTCTCGGGCAGTTCTGACTGCTGTTTCTGGAAGAATTTCCGGAACGGTTTTTTGCGTTATTCTGACTGTTTTTCTGATTTTTAGACATAAGATTTACTCCTTTCCCGCTCACGCTTTACGCTGTGAACTGACAGAAACAGTATACCCATGCCCCTGAAAAGTATTCCTGACAAATGTATTTTGTCCGAAAATTATTTTGCAAGAATCTTTTTAAATTTCTTCTTGCCACGTTTTAAAACATGACCGTCTCCCTGGAAATCATCCATGGTGTAAGAAGCTTTGATATCCGTTACTTTCTCGCCGTCCATGGTAACGCCGCCCTGGGTTACATTTCTTCTTGCCTCGGAACGGGTTGCCGCCAGCTCTGCTTTTACCAGAAGACTCAGGATATCAATGCTGCCGTCCGTAAAGTCTTCCTCCGCCAGCACACATTCCGGCATATCTTCGCCTGCCGCGCTGCCCTGCACGAAGAATGCTTTTGCTGCGCTCTCTGCCTTCTTTGCCTCTTCCTCGCCATGCACCAGTTTGGTAAGTTCGTAAGCAAGGATTTCTTTGGCTTTATTTAACTGGCTGCCTTCCCAGTCTGCCATGGCGTCGATTTCTTCCAGCGGCAGGAAAGTCAGCATACGGATACATTTCATAACATCGGCGTCAGCCACATTTCTCCAGTACTGGTAGAAATCAAACGGAGAAGTTTTATTCGGATCCAGCCATACAGCGCCGGACTGAGTCTTACCCATTTTCTTGCCCTCGGAGTTCAACAGCAGGGTGATAGTCATGGCGTAAGCGTCTTTGCCAAGCTTACGACGGATCAGCTCTGTTCCGCCCAGCATATTGCTCCACTGGTCATTGCCGCCAAACTGCATATTACAGCCGTATTTCTGGTATAATGCGTAGAAGTCGTAGCTCTGCATGATCATGTAGTTAAACTCCAGGAAGGACAGGCCTTTCTCCATCCGCTGTTTATAGCATTCAGCACGAAGCATGTTATTGACGGAGAAGCAAGCTCCCACTTCACGGAGCAGATCCACATAATTAAGATCCAGCAGCCAGTCCGCATTGTTGACCATCAGCGCCTTGCCGTCGGAGAAATCGATAAAACGGCTCATCTGCTTTTTAAAGCACTCGATATTGTGATCGATGGTCTCCTTGGTCATCATCTGACGCATGTCAGTCCGTCCGGACGGATCGCCGATCATTCCGGTTCCGCCTCCCAGCAGGGCGATCGGTTTATTGCCTGCCATCTGCAGACGTTTCATCAGGCACAGAGCCATGAAATGTCCCACATGAAGGCTGTCCGCCGTCGGGTCAAAACCAATGTAGAAAGTCGCCTCTCCCGCATTGATCATCTTTTTGATTTCCTCTTCATTGGTCACCTGAGCAATAAGTCCCCTTGCCACTAATTCATCGTATAATGTCATCTTTCTTTCCTCCTGATTTGTAGTGCGTAAAAAGGAGTTCTGCCACATGGAACTCCTGAGCCGAGTGCAGCCGCATCTGCGGCATCTTCCTATCCGCCGCAGCGCGGTCCTCGCAGATCGTTTTTTATTTCATAGAAATACAATTTCTTATGAAATAAAAACGCCCCTATCTGTTCAAACAGATAAGGGCGAAAGTTCTCGCGGTACCACCTTATTTCACTGACAGCTTACGCTGTCCGTCTCATGAGGCTGCGTATTCACAGTCTCAGCGGGAATAACGCCCGCCACCCCGTCACAGCCTACAGGGAGATCCGCCAGGACTGCTCTCCTTCGTCCCTGCGCAGGAACCGGAAGCATCTCCGGCAGCCTTCTGTCCGTCATCTGCCATACGCATCCGCCGTCTCTTGGCTCTCCGTTCAGTGTGCAACTCGGGAATGTATTCACTGTCCACAGTCCTATTGGCCTTTCACCAGCCGGCCGCTCTCTGGATATTCCTGCGAAAGCTACTTGTTTCCGTCACCGTTTTTATCATCTTTGTGGTTGTTATCTCAATCGGATGATTTTTGATGTAACCTATTGTAAGCAAAAAAACAGGGTTTGTCAACCAGAAATCTTCCAGTCGGAAGTCTTTTAACCCAACGGGAATTCCAACGCACTTGCTACATCAGGACATGTAACAGTTCAGCCATGACATCTCAGAAACTCGCTGCTAATGCAGCTTACCCGGCACTGTGCGCCTGTTTCCTCGATTATGGCTGAACGGTTACCAAAATATAACCGCCGGTGTTCCGTCTCCGGCTGAAATACACGTGGGTGTCCTCTGTATTCCGCTGAGGGAACATATAAGAAAGCAAATCGGAAAGCTCTGCTTTCTTAAGCCGCTGCCAGTCTCCCGACCACTCTCTGGTGGCGGAATCCGTGAAGATCACCCGCCCGCTCTCATCCTCTCCCAGGAGAATCATGGTATGATACGAACCGGCGAACCGCTTGTCAAACCACCGGACAATCCGGCCGTTCTCTCTTTTCATACGGCTGGTCTCCACCACCACCGACCGGCCGGAACGAAGATGCGCGCCAATCTCTTCCATGGCCTCGTCATCCGCAAAGGCTCCCACATACCGGTGCGGCACCTGATAATCCGTAAGAATCCGGGAAATGCCATAGAGGGAAACCGGCATCTGTCTGGCGATATGTCTGCTGTAATTCTTCTGCCAGACCTTTTCATCAAAATGTTCTCTCTCCACCCGGGCGATGGTCTCATCGGGACGCAAATCAAGATACTGCGGCACATAGGCCGCCAACAGGGTAGTCAGCGAACAGCAGGCACAGCCATGCCGGGTCATATATTCGCTGTACGCACCATAAGTTCCGGCTTTTTGTTGAAAAACGCGGAACACGCGGGCCTCCGGTCCGTTCCCGCCGCTTCCTCTGTCTTCGGATACCACCGTTTTGGTCCGGGCTGCCCGGATTGTCCGGGTTGTCTGCGTTGTCCGGGTCATCTGGTTCTCCGTTTCCTCCTCAGACATTTTAATCACAACTTCCAGCTCCGGGCCGTCGAGACGTCCGGTCTTTCCTCCGGGCGAAAGAAAATACCGCCCCGAAGCGTCCTTTTTCCAATATAGAATTATTCTGTCTTTGTTATCTGTCATATTTTCTCCGGAAATAAAAAATCATCGAACAAACAGAAATCCCGCCGACGGACTGCCATCGGCGGAACTTTCCGATCAATATTTAAAAATCGCCACTCCATATGCCGGCAGGTCATAAGCGATAGAGTATTTACGGTCATCGCAAGGCTTCTTCACCGGCTTGTACACTTCCGGACGTTTCTTTCCGGAACCGCCGAATTCCGCAGCGTCGCTGTTCAGGATCAGCGTATGTTTCCTGCGGCAGGTGGTGCCCACCCGGTAATCCGGTCTTGCCACCGGCGTAAAGTTGCAGACGAAGAGCAGATTGTTCTTGCCGTTCTCGGAATGTCTGGTGAAGGAGAAAATGCTCCTGTCGCCATCGTTGGCGTTGATCCACTCAAATCCTTCCGGATAGCAGTCATACTCGTAAAGGCATTTATTTTTATTGTAAATGTGCAGAAGCGCCCGCACAAAGTTCTGCAGCTGACGGTTTCTGTCTTTCTCCAGCAAGAACCAGTCAAGCTCTCTGGCCTCGCTCCACTCCTGATGCTGTCCGAAATCCTGTCCCATAAACAGAAGCTTCTTGCCCGGATGTCCGGTCATAAAAGCATAACCCACCATCAGGTTGCGGAACTTATCATCGTAAAGTCCCGGCATCTTCTCGATCATGGAACATTTCAGATGTACCACCTCATCGTGGGAGAGTACCAGCATATAATTCTCCGCATAAGCATACATCATGGCAAAAGTCATCTTGTTATGGTTATATTTTCTGAAATACGGGTCCAGCTTCATGTATTCCAGGAAGTCATGCATCCAGCCCATGTTCCATTTGAGGCTGAAATTCAATCCGCCGTACTCTGCCTTGTCCGTTACTTTCGGCCACGCGGTGGATTCCTCCGCGATCATCACAGCGCCAGGATTCCGTCCCTCCACCACGGTATTCAGATGTTTAAAGAACTCAATGGCTTCCAGGTTCTCATTGCCGCCGTAAATATTCGGCACCCACTGTCCGTCTCTCCGGCCGTAATCCAGGTACAGCATGGACGCAACGGCATCCACACGCAGGCCGTCAATGTGATATTTCTCGATCCAGTACAGAGCGTTGCAGATCAGGAAATTCTTGACTTCTGTCTTGCCGTAATCAAATACTTTGGTTCCCCAGTCCGGATGCTCGCCTTTTCTCGGGTCCGCATACTCATAAAGGCAGGTGCCGTCAAATTCAGCCAGTCCGAAGGCATCCCGAGGGAAATGCGCAGGAACCCAGTCAAGGATGATGCCGATCTTATGTTCATGCAGGTAATTCACAAAATACTGGAAGTCCTGTGCGGAACCATGGCGGGATGTCGGCGCAAAATACCCTGTCACCTGATAACCCCAGGAACCGTCAAACGGATGTTCCGCGATACCCATCAGCTCCACATGGGTATAGCCCATATCTTTCACATATTTCGCCAGCTCCACTGCCAGCTCTCTGTAGTTATAGAAACCGTCCTCATCTTCATCGGTGATCGGATGTTTCTTCCAGGAACCCGGATGCACCTCATAGACAAACATCGGATCTTTCCGCACATCAAACTTTCTCCGGTGTTCCATCCATTTCTTATCGCCCCACTTAAAATCAGAAATATCTGTTACCACGGAGGCGTTGTTCGGTCTCTTTTCCATCTGGAAGGCATAAGGGTCTGTCTTCAAAACATCGTTGCCCTGTTTGGTTGTGACGCAGTACTTGTAAATCTCCCCTTCTCCCAGATCTGGAATAAACAGTTCATAAATTCCCATCGGCTCTGTTCTTTTCATTAAATGTGCTTTTCTGTCCCATTTATTGAAATCACCCACAACAGAAACCTTCTGAGCATTTGGCGCCCACACAGCAAAAAATACCCCCTGCTGCCCCTCCAGTGTCATCGGATGCGCGCCCAGCTTATTATATAAATCATAATGGGTACCCTGGCCAAAAAGATACTGGTCAAACTCCGTTATAAAATCATAAGCCGACTCACTATTCTGCTTTTTATTTTTTATCTGTTTACTATCCTGCATCTGTAAATCCTCCCTACGTTTGGTTTAATACAGTATATCATAAAATGACATAAAAAACATCTTTAATTTACATATCTTTAGCTATTATGCATAAAAACCAGAGCCCCGGATCCAATTTCCTATCCGCCGCAGTGCGATCCTCGCGGAGCGTTTTTTATTTCATAGGAATGCAATTTCCTATGAAATAAAAAAACTCTGTCTGTACAGAAAAATGTCCTTTCAAACATTTCTCTGCAGACAGAGTATCTTATGTTTCTTTATTCTCTTTCATGCCCTCCATGATGTCTGTGGGGGCAGTGCGGGGAGAATCTTATTCGGAGATTACCTTGATCCAGCCTTCCGGAGCCTCAATGTGGCCCATCTGGATGCCGGTCAGGGTATCGTAAAGCTTCTTCGTTACCGGACCCATTTCATCCATACCGCTTGGGAAGCAGATTTCTTTTCCGTGGTCGTCAATCTTTCCAACAGGAGAGATAACAGCTGCGGTACCACAGAGACCACATTCCGCGAAATCTTTTACTTCATCAAAGTATACCGGTCTGTGCTCTACTTTCATTCCCAGATAATGTTCTGCAACATATACGATGGAACGACGGGTGATGGATGGAAGGATACTGTCAGACTTCGGTGTTACCAGGGTACCATCTTTGGTGATAAAGATAAAGTTAGCTCCGCCGGTCTCCTCCACCTTGGTTCTTGTGGCAGCGTCCAGATACATGTTCTCATCATAGCCAAGACGATGTGCCTCCACGATCGGATACAGGCTCATGGCATAGTTAAGACCTGCCTTGATATGTCCGGTTCCGTGAGGTGCCGCACGGTCATAATCACAGACACGGATGGTGATCGGTTTTGCACCGCCCTGGAAATACGGGCCCACCGGTGTCACAAATACACGGAACTGATACTCTTCGGAAGGTTTTACTCCGATGACCGCATCCGATCCGAACATATACGGACGGATATACAGAGTCGCTCCTGAGCCAAACGGCGGAACATAAGCTAAGTTCGCCTGCACAGTTTTCACTACTGCATCTACAAATTTATCTTCCGGATAGACAGGCATCTCCAGTCTTCTGCAGCTGTCCGCCATACGCGCTGCATTCAAATCCGGGCGGAAGCAGACTACTTTGCCGTCTTCCGTTGTATAAGCCTTCAGTCCTTCAAAACATGTCTGTGCATACTGAAGAACACCGGCACATTCACTGATCACTACTGTGGCGTCGTCTGTCTGTCTCTTATACACATCTGACGCTGCCGACGATCGCATAAGTGTAGAT
>ENA-OYXD01000476-OYXD01000476.1-human-gut-metagenome-genome-assembly--contig:-NODE-476-length-22074-cov-10.544121_pt1 | contig 22074 bp, 20 predicted proteins | sample MGYA00244818_ERZ653412 | MGnify/ENA primary metagenome ERZ653412 (study PRJEB26926, sample SAMN06165146) | human gut metagenome | biome: ENVO:00009003; feature: ENVO:2100002; material: ENVO:00002003...
ACTTGCGGAAATTCAGGCGGCCTTCGGTTCGGATTTAACTCAAGTCGCTCCACCATAAGTCCACCGTAATTTTGATAGAATTACGGTGGACTTTTTTAAGCAATGTAAATAATTGAATCCACATACAGGAGTGTGATTTCATGCGTGAGGTGCGATTCCATATTCATCGGAAATCCACATTTGCGGGAGCTCTTTTGCCGTATCGAATGTACATTAACGGTCAGTACATCGGAACAATACGCAACGGGAAATCACTGGATGCAAACGTTCCCAAAGCAGGCGTTTATTATATTGAGGATGATATTCTGTCTTCGCAAAACGCTGTGATATATGATAATGGGCTATCCGAATATAGCGTTGTAATAAAGCGAGCCGGAGGGTGGCGCACGGAATCATACAACGAGTTTTACATGGAGAAAGGTAACGTCTTGGAGCAACTGCCGTCTTTCCACTGGGAAAAGCTCTTTGAACTGCAGCAATCTATGTCTCAGAGTGAAAGGCTGCTCGCCCTTAGCGTGGAGTTTTGGATGTCCGCCATGGACGATTTGCAGGAGGTCCTTGCTTCAGAACATCTTTTTGAAATCATAGCCGCTTTACAAACGATCGGTGCACATAAGTATCACGAGTTGCTTCTCAAAATTATGAATGACGATTTTGGTGATGTCCGTTTTCCGTTGGACGATAACCAGATCGAGCAGATGCAGCCGAAAATCGAGGACGCAAACCGGGCATTTTGGAAAAATAAGGGCGCAGAAGCGGAGTTTCGTGGAGCAGTCACGAATTTTCTGATAACAAACCTGGATGCTTCTGGCCACGTTTTTGAAGGAATAGATCAGTCATGAGAAATTTTCCACAGAGGGGGTGCATTTCCGAAAACTACTGCACCCCCTTTTGCGCCGAAAATGCACCCCCTTGAAATTCTATTAAAGTTAGGGTTATTTGGAGGAACAGCGTGAAGCAGGTCCCGTCAACAACTTTTTGCTGAGCGTCTTCTTCGCTGCCTTGCAGATCAGCGCGGCGCAAGCCATGCAGGCAGCCGCCGTCTACCTTATTCAATCTCCTGTTCCAAATCAGCAAACGGATTTGACGCAAAAAAACTGAATCGTAATGTCCTAGCCATCGCATAGCTTTTTGATGGTTGAAATCGTTGCACTGCTGTTGCGCCCGCTGACAATATTATTATTATTGACGATCGATTGCGTGACACCGCTCATATTGCACAGTTTGTTGATGGAAATATCCCGCTCCCGGCATAACTCTGCGATTCTCCCGTTGACAGCTTCTCCGTCATTCATAACCGTTAGACTGCAGGCCAAAGCAAAATTTTAAAAATCAGAGAGTCTGTTTCAAACAGGCATGCCCCGCCAATAAAAGCGACAGCCCAAATAGCGGTACGTATGAATCCCTCTATTAGCATAGCACCCAGGTCTGTATCATATTTAAATCTCTTAATTAAAATTGGGGCGAGTACAACCAAGTCAAGACTCACTAATTCAAATACACTGGCGGATTTTGTAACAATGCTGCCAATTTCACCAATAAGTAATGCAATGCAAACCAGGATATATTTTGTGTTTTTCGAAATATCTTTCCTTTGCCTTTTCATACTTTGTATGCCTCCTTGATTTAGCTAATTGAAAAGTGGGATAATGTTATTTGCTGTAGTTCGGACGGTGTCAATTCCTGCGCCGGGCTGAAGTATGAATTGGTTGGAGACAGCTACCTGACCGGCGGCGAATTGAACGCCTGTCTTGCGGATATTGACCGGCAGGCGGAGGCGCTTTTTCTTCGGATAGTAAAACAAATGGCAGATGCTGAGGGCATTACGGAAGCGCTGAAAGCCAGCAACCAAATGCAGTGGGTCAGGCGGATGAACTCCGCCGAGATCGTGCATCCGCACGACCTGTTGCTCCAATCCGTCCGGTCCATTTATATACATACTGTTTCCTCCGCAAATCAGGTTTTTCCATAAGCTTTATCGCTGATGCTACCACCGCTTCTTTGGAGCATAAATGCCATATTGACAGATCAGATTTAAAGCACTACAATGCTTGCAAAACGCAGCTTTTAGCTTACGATACGGAGGCGCACCATGAACCGGGATTTAACGCAAGGCCCTGTCACCAGGTCCATGCTGCTGTTTGCCATCCCCATGATTTTAGGAGATCTATTGCAGCAGTGCTATAACATCGCCGACACGCTGATCGTAGGACAGTTCCTTGGGCGGGACGCCCTTGCGGCGGTGGGCTCGTCCTTTACGCTGATGACCTTTCTGACCTCCATCATCCTCGGCCTGTGCATGGGGAGCGGTGCGCTGTTTTCCATACGCTTTGGACAGCGGGATGAGAAGGCTCTTTGTGAAAACCTCTGTGCATCTTTTTTCTTTGTAGCGCTCGTCACTGCGCTCCTGAACATCTTATCGTTTGCCTGTCTGGACGGACTTCGCACATTCCTCCGGGTACCCGCCGAGGTCTGGGGCGATATGCGCGAATACCTGTTTGTGATCTTCATAGGCATTCCCGCCGTTTTCCTGTATAACTACTTCGCCTCTTTTTTGCGGGCGATCGGCAATTCCGTCATTCCGCTTGTCTTTTTAGCTGTTTCCGCTGTGCTGAACATCGCCCTTGATCTCTGGTTTGTCATCGGGCTAAATAGGGGCGTTGCCGGGGCGGCGGAGGCAACGGTGATCGCCCAATATGTTTCGGGGATCGGCATCGCCGCTTATGCGTTTATGCGCTTCCCACAGGTGCGTTCGGTATGGAAGGTCAGTTGCCTGCGGCGCAGGCGCATCCGGGAGATCGTCTCCTTCTCCACGCTGACCTGTGTGCAGCAGTCGATCATGAACCTCGGCATCCTTATGGTGCAGGGGCTTGTCAACAGCTTCGGCCCTATTGTGATGGCCGCCTTTGCCGCCGCTGTAAAAATCGACGCCTTTGCCTATATGCCGGTGCAGGACTTCGGCAACGCATTTTCCACCTTTATCGCACAGAATTACGGCGCAAAAGAGAGCGCGCGAATACGCGCGGGGCTAAAAAGTGCCGTGTGTATTTCCATGGCCTTCTGCGCGGTCATATCCGCCCTCGTCTTCGCATTTGCAAGACCCCTTATGGCAATTTTTGTGGATGCCGGAGAAACCGAAGTCATACTGGAGGGTGTGCGGTATCTGCGTATAGAAGGCACGTTTTACTGCGGCATCGGGTGCCTGTTCCTGCTCTACGGCCTGTATCGCGCCTTGGGAAAGCCGGGCATGAGCGTGGGGCTTACGGTCATCTCGTTAGGCACCCGTGTTGCACTGGCCTATCTGCTGTCCGCTATCCCCGCCATCGGCGTCACCGGCATCTGGTGGTCTGTCCCGATCGGCTGGGGTCTGGCGGATTTAGCCGGATTGCTCTACTACAAAGCAAGGAAGCCGGAATCACTGGCTTGACCCTTTGCTGAGGCTGAAGCGAAATGCTTGATTTATAAAAGGCGGATGACTGGATCAGGCCCGTGACTGCCGGTAAGCCTGATAAGGAATAAAAAATAACTGCCGATATTTGGTGCATCTATGCCTGCTCATTCTGATCCCCGGGCGGCAGCCAGCGCTTGCCGACCAGCCGCGTCAGATAGAGTACACCCCGGACACACAGCTCCAGGCACATGGCTGCCCATACGCCGGGCAGCCCCCAGCGGGGTGCGGCCAGCCATGCCAGCGGTATACGGATCCCCCACATAGTTCCCAAGTTGAAAAGTGTGGGTATCAGTGTACTGCCAACGCCCTGAAACACGCCGCCGGCCACGATGGACGCGCCGAACAGAGGCTCGGCAAAAGCCTCAATGCGCAGAACGCGAGCGCCCAGGGCGATGATGTCCGGGTTCGGCGTCAATATTGCCATCATCTGCGGGGCTAAGATATATAGCAGCCCGCCGGTGATGATCATGACGGCTACGCCTATCAGCACCGTGACCCAGCCCAGCCGGCGGGCCATGTTCCGCCGCCCCGCACCCACGCTCTGTCCCACCAACATAGCTGCAGCGCTCTGAATTCCGTAGGCGGGCATATAGCACAGGCTCTCCGCCGTGATGGCAAAGGAATTGGCGGCAATAGCCACAGTGCCCAGGGGTGCCACAATAGCGGTAGAAACGATCTGCGCCGTGGTCAGTATGACCTTCTCCGATGCCACAGGTGCGGCAATGCAGAGCATTGTACACAGCTGCGGCCGATTAAAGCGCAGATGTTCACCCTTCTGCAAACGAAGCACCGGACTGCGGCGCAGAACAAAATACAACAGATACAGCCCCGCCACCAGCTCGGCAAGGCCTGTACCCAGTGCGGCACCTGCCGTGCCCAGCCCTGCACCGGGGAGGGATAACGAGCCGAGCCGGACAGTGCCGGAAGGGAAAATAAACAGGGTGTTGAACACGACATCCAATGCGCACATGACCACCATGCAGATACCGGGCGTACGCATATTGCCTGTGGCCTGCAGCTGACCGGCCGCCACATTGTCGAGCTGGAGGGCAGGCAGGAACAGACTATACACCAAAAAATAGGCGGAGGCATCCTGCCAAATATCCCGATCTGCCCGAAGCATTCCGGGCAGTGGCGCGGACAGTGCTGCTGCCAGCGCTGCCATGACTACGCTGAACGCCAAGCACAGCACCAGCGCCTGCTTGAGAATGTTGCGTGCCTCGGCCAAACGGCCGCCGCCCACCCGCTGCGCCGTCAGCACATTGAAGCCCATAGCCGCCGCATAAGACAATCCCCCGAAAAGCCAGGTGGTGGAGGCCACCAGGCCCACCGCCGCCGATTGAGTCGCACCCAGACGGCCCACCATAGCTGCATCGATGTATTGCATGATGATAGTGGCGAGCTGAGCCATAATGGCCGGCCAACTGAGCTGCAGCGTCAGGGACATCTGCTGACGGGTAGTCAGCGGTGCACCTGTGCGCAGCTGCGCCAGAGGATCCGTTTTCAAGATCGCACCTCCAAAAGTGTGTTATTTTGATTCTACCATAGAAATGCGCTTCCATCAACTCTGCCTGCAGGCTTTTTCGGGCAGTTCATTCATAGCGCAATTATGGCGGCAACAGGATGTCTCATACTGCCTCGTTTCTGCCATTTCCTGCCCGTGCATGGTCGGGCTCTGCGCTTATGAAATAGCTTTATCCCGCCTTGCACCGTCACGGAGCCTGATTCAAGCCATAGCCCAAATGCGAAGAAAAGCAGGCAGACACAGTGGATTGTCCACCGAGCCGAAAGCACATGCGAAAGCGCCGGAAAATGATGCACTGCAACGTTTTCCGGCACTCATTATATCTTCACACGTGGGAGGCTGCTGGTTCGTGCCCGGGAATCTCAATGGTTCCTGGGCTTTCTTTATTTTTGTAGACCCAAATTTGTTTGCTGCATGTCAGCAGCCTGGACACGTTATTGCTTTTCGGACTTTTCTTGGTCAGGGAGGGCCCGGCTGCCCTGCAGCAGGGCATTATTGGTACGCGCAATGAGAAATAGGCCCAGTAAAACCATGCCGGAGCCTATGAGACTCATGACATTGACGGGCTCCTTCAGAAAAATGACCCCCAAGAACATCGCACACACCGTGATCAGACTACCCAGATTGGAAAAAATTGCCATGGGCAACACGGATGCGCTGTAATTTACCAGAATATTGGCAGCCACAGAGCAGAACACGCTGAGAAAAATGGTGGCCATGACAAATTTTCTGCTGTGCAGCGCCGCCGCAAACGGCGCGAGATCTCCCCGGACGCCCACCAGCGCCACCACTGCAAACACCACTGCGCACAATCCGATCACGAAATAGGACCGCTCAAAGGCTGTGAACTCCGCAGCCGCCCCCTTGTTGTAGACCCGATAGAACGCAGCGAACAGGCACGCACCCAGCACCAACAGCACGCCGAGAGGCTGCACGGCCCCCATTCTGGAGCCCGCAATGGTCACCAAAACCACACCGGCAATGGGAAGCAGACACAGCAAAACCTGCTTTGCAGTGGGGTATTCCTTCAAGATCAGCGTTCCCAGACCGATGGCAATAATGGGGACAATGGCCAGCATAACACCGGAAAAGGTGCTGTTTGAATAATAAATGCCATAGCTTTCGCAAAAAAAATACAACGGCTCTACAACGGAAAGGAGAATCAGCGGCTTGAGCTTCTTCCCGCGCAGATGGAGCTTTTCCTAGCCGAACAGAATCATGAGATTCAGCAGGAGAAAAGCCAGCGCAAACCGCCAGGCAAGCTGCACCATAGGGGAGGACTCATTCTGGGCAATGCGTGTAAACAGATAGCTGGAGCCCCAAATGACGTTGCCGATCACGCCGGTACAAAGCGCCGCCGCGGCGGCATTTTTCCTGTTCCTGGTTCCCATATCCCATCCTCTTTCCTGCGGTTGATCCCGGTTGAGGCACACACCCGGGCGGCCTTTGACAAGCCCTCTATATACGGCTGCTGCGATTATTATACCAGCAAATCAGGTATTTGCAACCGCATTGTTTTTAGTTTTCTTACCATAGATTAATAAGGGCAGACACGATTAAAAAGGGCTTCCGGTTTCCTGCGAAACCGGAAGCCCTTTTCTCCAGGCAGCCCTGCCTTAAAGGATATCAGGCTCCTTCGGCGCCGCCGCTGAGTGCCCCAGGGCCTGCTGCGCCGCCAGGGCAGCAGCCACGAATCCCTTGAACAGCGGGTGGGGCTTATTGGGACGGCTCTTGAATTCCGGGTGATACTGCACACCCACATAGAAGGGCCTGTCGGACAGCTCCACCGTTTCCACCAGCCGTCCATCGGGGGACAGGCCCGACAGGGTCAGGCCGGCGGCTGCCAGCGCCTCCCGGTATTCGTTGTTGAACTCGTAGCGGTGGCGGTGACGCTCGGAAATCTCTCCCACGCCGTAGCAGCGCTCCATGGTCGTGCCCGGGCGGATGAAGCACGGATAGCTGCCCAGGCGCAGTGTGCCGCCCTTATCCACCGCATCACTTTGGCCGGGCATGTAATCGATAACCTTGTGCAGCCCCTCCGGAGCAAACTCGCCGGAGTTGGCATCTGCGATGCCCAGCACATGGCGGGCATATTCGATCACTGCCACCTGCATGCCCAGGCAGATGCCGAAATAGGGGATGTTCTTTTCCCGGGCATACTGGGCTGCCAGGATCATCCCCTCAATGCCGCGGCTGCCGAAGCCGCCGGGCACCAGGATGCCATCCAGACCGGCGAGAGTGGATTCCACCGTTTCTGCCGTGACCAGCTCGGAATCGATCCAGCGGATGCTGACCTTGGCATCCAGGAAAAAGCCCGCGTGGCGCAGCGCCTCCGCCACTGACAGATAGGCATCGTGAAGCTGCACATATTTCCCCACAAGGCCAATGGTCACGGACTTGCTGCGGTTTTTGATGGCGGAGACCATGGCCCGCCACTCCCGCAGGTCCGGCTCCGGCACAGGCAGGTGCAGCTCCCGACAGACCACGGAGGACAGGCCCCGCTCCTCCAGATACAGCGGCGCCTCATAGAGAATTGGGAGGGTTAGATTTTCGATGACACAATCCGGCTTCACATTGCAGAAGTCTGCCACCTTGTGGAAGATACCACTGTCCTCAATGGGCTCGTCGCAGCGTAGGACGATAATATTCGGCGTGATGCCCATGCCCTGCAGCTCCTTAACTGAGTGCTGGGTGGGCTTGGACTTGTGCTCGCCGGAGGCCCTGAGATAGGGCACCAGTGTGACATGGATGTACAGGGAATTGTTCCGCCCTACCTCCAGGCCCACCTGCCGGATAGCCTCGATAAAGGGCTGGCTCTCGATATCGCCGATGGTGCCGCCGATCTCGGTGATGACCACATCCGCACTTGTCCGCTCTCCAACCCGATAAATGAAGCGCTTGATCTCATCGGTGATATGGGGAATGGTCTGCACGGTGCTGCCCAGGTACTCTCCTCGCCGCTCCTTGGCGATGACATTGGAGTAGACCTTGCCGGTGGTCAGGTTGGAGTATTTGTTCAGGTCCTCGTCAATGAACCGCTCATAATGTCCCAGATCCAGATCCGTCTCCGCACCGTCCTCCGTGACATAGACCTCGCCGTGCTGATAGGGGCTCATGGTCCCAGGATCCACGTTGATATAGGGATCCAGCTTCTGCGCCGCCACCTTCAAGCCCCGCGCCTTCAGCAGCCGACCCAGGGAAGCTGCCGTGATCCCCTTGCCCAGACCGGACACCACGCCGCCGGTCACAAAAATGAACTTTGTCATATGCCATCCTCCCGCAAAATAAAAAGAGACGCCCGCCAGGGGGCAGAAACCCCTTGGCGAACGTCTTTGTTCAACAGCGGATATTATACAGCACGGACTATGCCTTGTCAATTCCGAAAAAGGATTTTTTTCAGATTCGGCTCTCCCCGGCTACTTGTAGGTTTTGATAATGTTTTCAGCTGCCTCCCGCTTGGAGATACGCAGGTCCATGGCCTGCTTTTCTATATACCGGTGCGCCTCCGCCTCCGTCATGCGCAGGCACTCGATGAGCAGCCATTTTGCCCGGTTCACCAGGCGGATCTCTTTAATCTTCTCCTCCACGGTGGCCTGCTTTTCCTGCATCCGGCGCATTCGCTCCCTGGTGGCGCACAAAATCCGCAGATTCTGGGCCACCATCTGCCGGCTGGTGGGCTTGGACAGGGCGATGACTCCGTAGCCCACCACCTTAGCGTATACGTCGTTATAATGGTCGTTTTTCACCAGCAGCAGGACGCCGGCGCCGCTGGTGCTGCAGATGTCGATGGCCAGCTGCATGCCGAAATCATCCGGCAGCGGCGTGTTAATGAGCACAATGTCAAACTCCGTGTCGGCCAGCCGCCTGCGGGCCTGACCGACGCTGCCAACCGTGGACACCGGCCAATAATCGGTCATGGGGAGCAGCGGCATGACGCTGTTTGTGAAGCTATCCGATGCGGATACGATCAGCACACTGTATGTTTTCTCCTGGAATACCACACGCTCCCCCTCCCTTCGCCATACAGATCATAAGCAGTTCATCTGCCGCTAAAAGCGCTGAGTACGGAGTCCGGCAGATGCTCCCGGACGAACGCACTGGTGGCGGCCAGGGCAGCGGCCTCCTCCAGAGAGCCCGGGAGTGCCTGCAGGGTTTGCAATATCTCCGCCGGGGCGGTATAGAGGTTGATGTCTGACGCGGGTGGAAGGACCAGGCCCTTTTCAATGCCGTAGAGACCGGCGTAAATTAACAGGGCATATGCCAGGTAGGGGTTCGCCGTCACATCTGCCGAGCGAAGCTCCGCCCGGCGCTGCGCCCCAACGGCGGCAGGCACGCGAATCAGCTGGGAGCGATTCTCGTCCGACCAGGTCACATACCGGGGGGCCTTATCGTGACCCAGGCGGCGATAGGATTCCTCACAGGGATTTAAAAACAGTGTGATCTCCGCACATTTTTCCAGGATTCCTGCCATAACGGCAGGCAGCAGATCCCTTCCCCCGTCCCCCTTGGCAGAGATGTTGATGTGCATGCCGCTGCCGTCCCAATCGGGAAGGGGCTTGGGCATAAAGCTGGCGCACAGTCCATTCTGTGCGGCCACCATGCGGACCACCGCCTGAAAGGTGATGGCGTTGTCTGCCGCCGTCAGCGGGTCAGAATACCGAAAATCGATCTCGTTCTGTCCCGGCCCGCTCTCGTGGTGGGAGCTCTCAGGCTGTATCCCCATCTGCTCCAGCATCAGGCATATCTCCCGGCGGATGTGCTCCCCCTTATCGTCGGGGACAATGTCCATATACCCGGCCCGGTCGTGGGGGAGGGTGGTGGCCTGGCCGAGCTCGTCGATCTTGAACAGGTAGAACTCCATCTCCGCGCCAAAGGCAAACTCATACCCCTTGGCAGCGGCCTGGGCCACGGCGGTTTTCAGAATACTCCTGGTGTCCCGCTCGAAGGCGCGCCCGTCGGGGTAGAACACATCGCAGAACATCCGCACCACCTTGCCCTGTTCCTGCCGCCAGGGAAGCTGGATCAGCGTGGAGGGGTCCGGCCGCAGCAGCAGGTCAGAGCGGACCTCGCCGCCGAAGCCATCAATGGCGGAGGCATCAATGGCAATGCCGTAGGCAAAGGCCCGCGGAAGCTCGCTGGGCATAATAACAACGTTATGTTGTTTTCCATAGACATTGCAGAAGGCCAGCCGGATAAACTGGACCTCCTCCTGCTGCACGAACTCAATGACCTCCCTGGATGTATACTTCACAAGTTCACCTGCTTTCCTTCAATTTGTGACATAAAGCTGCTTATATGGGTTGCTGCTGTTGGGCGTGATGAGGGTAAAGGGCTGCTGCACAAGCTTATCACAATCGCCGCCGAATAGCTCGCAAAACGTGTGCAGATAGGTCCATATCCCGTCCAGATCCTTATGGGACGCCGGGCGGGCGATGACCTGCTTAGGCAGCAGGATGTTCTTGCAATCGGAGCGCAGGAACAGCTTTCCGCCGTGCATGCCTGTGCAGGGGAAATTGCTGACGATGGGGCGGGTGCTCTCAGTCAGGCCCAAAACCACAATGACGCCGCCGGCCTGGTATTCGCCGAGAAAGCTCCCGGCCTTGCCGCCGATGACCATAACGGGGAGCTTATCACCATAGGCCTTCATATGGATGCCGGCCCGATAACCGGCGTTCCCCTGAACATAGAGCTCGCCGCCCCGCATGGCATAGCCCGCCGCATCACCGATGCTGCCGCGGACAACGATCCGCCCGGCATTCATGGTGTCACCCACAGCATCCTGGGCGTTTCCGCACACCTCAATGCTGGCTCCGTTTAAATAGGCGCCCAGGGCGTTTCCCGGGGTTCCCGACAGGATGAGCTTGCCGCGCTCCAATCCTGCGCCGATGAATCTCTGCCCGGAGCAGCCGGTGACGGCGGCATCTCCGGCGCAATCCCGGATGGCCGCGTTCAGTTGTCGGAAATCCAGCATAGACGCATCTATATTAGTCATTATAACACACCTCCGCGTATTTTGTATATGGTATGTGGAATTTATTCTCCGGCGTGGGCAATACCGAGAATCTCCAGCTCACGGTCCGTCATGCCGACGCCCCGAAGCATCAGGCGATTTCCCTTCAGGGCCTCGATGGAGTTGATGCCCATGCCGCCCATCATCTCCTTGATCTCATGCTTCCAGGCGGTCAGCAGGTTCACGAGGCGGGTCTTGCCGGCCTCAATATCCAGCCGCTTCACCAGCTCCGGATTCTGGGTGGCAATGCCCCAGCTGCACCGCCCTGTTTGGCAGGTTCTGCACAGGTGGCAGCCCAGGGCCAGCAGGGCGGCGGTGCCGATATAGCAGGCATCTGCCCCCAGGGCAACGGCCTTGACCACATCGGCGGAGGAGCGGATGCTTCCGCTGACGATCAGCGAAACATGATTCCGGATGCCCTCATCCCGCAGGCGCTGGTCCACAGCGGCCAGGGCCAACTCAATGGGAATGCCCACCGTGTCCCGGATACGGGTGGGCGCCGCGCCGGTGCCGCCCCGGAAACCGTCTATGGCGATAATGTCCGCGCCGCTGCGGGCAATGCCGCTGGCAATGGCGGCAATATTGTGTACTGCTGCCACCTTTACGATAACGGGCTTTTTATAATCAGTGGCCTCCTTCAGGGAGTACACCAGCTGGCGCAGATCCTCAATGGAGTAAATATCATGGTGCGGGGCGGGGGATATGGCGTCCGTCCCCTCCGGCACCATGCGGGTGCGGGAGACATCTCCAACGATTTTCGCCCCGGGCAGATGGCCGCCGATGCCGGGCTTGGCCCCCTGGCCCATCTTGATCTCGATGGCGGCGCCGGCTTCCAGGTATTGCTTGTGTACGCCGAAGCGTCCGGAAGCCACCTGGACGATGGTGTTTTCACCGTATGCATAAAAATCCTCATGTAAACCGCCCTCGCCGGTGTTATAGCAGATACCCAGCTCCCGGGCCGCACGGGCCAGGCAGGCGTGGGCGTTGTAGCTGATGGATCCATAGCTCATGGCGGAGAACATCACCGGCATGGACAACTCGATCTGCGGGGGCAGGTGGCAGATCAGCTCCCCGTTTTCATCCCGGCGGATGCCATCGGGCTTTCTGCCTAAAAATACCCGGGTCTCCATGGGCTCCCGCAGGGGGTCTACCGGTGGGTTGGTCACCTGGGAGGCATTGACCAGGATCCTGTCCCAATAAACCGGGTAGCGCTGAGGATTTCCCATGGAGGACAGCAGCACGCCGCCGCTGCTGGCCTGCTTATAGATCTCCTGGATGGTGTCCGGCGACCAGTTGGCATTTTCCCGGAAGGCGCAATCACTTTTCCGGATCTTCAATGCATGGGTGGGGCAAAAGCAAACACAGCGCTGGCAGTCCACACAGCGGCTCTCGTCAGCAAGCATACATTTCTTTTCCTTGTCGAAGCGATGTACCCCGTTGGCGCACTGCTTTTCGCACAGGCGGCAGTTTATGCACCGGGCCGGGTCGCGGACAACCTCAAATGGCGGATAAATATAGTCGATACCCATTAGAATCTCCCCTCCTTTACGCGGACGATCACGGGTTCTCCCCCGGCAGGCGCATAGATGTTTTCCACATTGGGCTCCATAGCTCGCATGGCAGCCTCCTCGCTGGCGATGAACACCTTGTCATCCTTTTCGCCCACCACCATGCTGCGGAGCTTCAGCCGGTCATTGAGGGCCATGAGTCCGCCCTCAAAGCCCAGTACAATGGAGAACGGCCCTGTTATAAGCAGGCTGGAGAATACCTTGCGGAGATACCGCAGCTTCTCCTGCTCCTGAGGCGGCTTCCTGTCAATGGTGCTCCAGAAGGGGGCGGCGATCACCGAGGCCAGCTCCTCCAGGGTCAGCTTCTGCTTTCGCAGCAGATAGTCCGCTATATAGGTAATGACCTCTGTATCCGTCTGCAGAGTACATTTATAACCGAACATCTCCATGAAACGGCGGTTGGTGTCGTAGGAGGATATTTCCCCATTGTGAACAATGGAGTAATTCAGCAGGGCAAAGGGGTGGGCGCCGCCCCACCAGCCGGGGGTATTGGTGGGATAGCGGCCGTGGGCGGTCCAGCTGTAGGCCTCGTATTCCTCCAGACGGTAAAAATATCCCACGTCCTCCGGATATCCCACGGCCTTGAATACGCCCATGTTTTTTCCGCAGGAAAACACATACGCACCTTTTATCCGCGTGTTGATGGCCATTACGGCCCGGGTCACGCACTCCTCCTCGTCTATCTGCATGGACGCCAGGGTGCTGCGCAGGGGCGAAACAAAGAATCGCCAGATCAGCGGCTCATTGGTGATGGCCGGAGTGGTACGGATGGGGATGCGCTCTAAGTGAACGATCTCCATGGTCTCCCGTAAAAATGCTTCGCAGCTTTTACGGGCGGCCCGGTCCTCCAGAAACATGTGCAGAGCGAAGAAATCCTTATACTCCGGGTAGATCCCGTAAGCTGCGAAGCCGCCCCCCAGGCCGTTGGAGCGGTCGTGCATGGGCTTCATGCTCTCTATTATTTTTTCTCCCGACATTCGCTGACCGTCTCTTGAGATGACTGCAGAAATGGCACAGCCCGATGGAATCCGAATCTGACCTTCCAGTTTGCTCATATTACCAACTCCTAAATATAGAAAAACCGACCGCGTTTTGCAGGATAATAATCTATATCCTGCAGAACACCGTCGTTCAAACGTAGTATATACCTATTTTTTGCATTTTTCAATCCGGCATATTGCAAGAAATTGATTTGTGATTTGTTTGACAATCCGGCGATTTGCGCAAAAATAGAAAAAATACGTTTTTTGTGATTGACATTTGAAATCGCCGGGTGTATATTCGGCCATGTGATGAGACACTGGCGTCTCGGAAGGGGATATTCCCGCCCGGACGCAGTGTCTCCTTTTTTATTTTCACAGAAAGGAATAAACTGCTATGTCGACTGTACCGGAATACTTTGGAAGCTTGGTTTTTGATACCCGGGTGATGAAGGCCCGTCTATCCGCGGATGTATACCGCTCTCTGAAGCACACCATCCAAAAGGGCGCAAAGCTCGACCCGTCCGTGGCCAACGCCGTAGCCGCAGCCATGAAGGACTGGGCAGTCGAGAACGGCGCCACCCATTTCACCCACTGGTTCCAGCCCATGACCGGGATCACGGCGGAGAAGCACGACAGCTTCATCTCCCCCGCCCCGGACGGCGGCGTGATTATGGAATTCTCCGGCAAGGAGCTCATCAAGGGCGAGCCGGATGCCTCATCCTTCCCCTCCGGCGGCCTGCGCGCCACCTTTGAGGCCCGGGGCTACACCGCCTGGGATCCCACCAGCTACGCCTTTATTAAGGGCAAGACCCTATGCATCCCCACCGCCTTCTGCTCTTATGGAGGAGAGGCCTTGGACAAGAAAACGCCCCTGCTGCGCAGCATGGAGGCGCTGAACATCCAGGCCTTGCGCATCCTGAAGCTGTTCGGCAACGACAGCGTCAAGCGCGTGCTTTCGTCCGCAGGCGCAGAACAGGAGTATTTCCTCATCGATAAGGATATGTATGACAAGCGCCACGACCTGATCTACACCGGCAGGACCCTGTTCGGTGCCAAGCCCCCCAAGGGCCAAGAGCTGGACGACCACTACTTCGGCGCCATCAAGCCCCGAGTGGCGGCCTATATGGAGGAGCTGAACCGGGAGCTGTGGAAGCTGGGGATCCTGGCCAAAACGGAGCATAATGAGGTAGCCCCCGCACAGCACGAGCTGGCACCCATCTATACCACAACCAACATCGCCACCGATCAGAACCAGCTGACCATGGAGATCATGCAGAAGGTTGCTGCTAAGCATGGCCTGGTGTGTCTGCTCCACGAAAAGCCCTTTGCCGGGGTCAACGGCAGCGGCAAGCACAACAACTGGTCCCTCTCCACCGATACCGGCGTCAACCTGCTCTCTCCGGGCGAGACGCCCTATGAAAATGCCCAGTTCCTGCTGTTCTTGGCAGCTGTCATCCAGGCGGTGGATAATTACCAGGGCCTTTTGCGGGCTGCTGTGGCCACTGCCGGCAACGACCACCGCCTTGGTGCCAACGAAGCGCCCCCTGCCGTGGTTTCCGTCTTTCTGGGGGATGAGCTGACGGCCATTCTGGAGGCCATTGAAACGGATACCTCCTACTCCGGTGTGGAGAAGAAGAAGCTGAAGCTGGGTGCCGACGTGCTGCCGCGCTTCTTCCGGGATACTACGGACCGCAACCGCACCTCGCCCTTTGCCTTCACCGGCAATAAATTCGAGTTCCGCATGCTGGGCTCCAGCAATTCCATCGCCTGCGCCAACATCATGCTGAATACCGCCGTGGCCGAGTCCCTGCGGCTGTTTGCAGACGAGCTGGAGGGCGCCGCCGACCTGAGTGCGGCCCTGCACGATCTGATCCAGCGCACCATCAGAGAGCACAAGCGTATCATCTTCAACGGCAACGGCTACGACGATGCCTGGATTGAGGAGGCTACGAAAAACCGCGGCCTGCTGAACCTGCGGACCACCCCGGACGCCATCCCCATGCTGATTCAGAAGGACAACCTGGACATGCTGGTGCGCCACAAGGTCTATACGGAGTCCGAGCTGCGCTCCCGCTATGAGATCCAACTGGAAAACTACTGCAAGACCGTCCGCATTGAGGCGCTGGCCATGGTGGATATATCCAGGAAGGAGATCCTGCCGGCCGTGGAGAGCTATGTTTCGGGCCTGGCCTCTGCCGTTGGCGCCAAGAAGGCCATCGATGCGGAGCTTCCCTGGGGCTATGAGAAAAAGCAGCTGCGCAGGCTGGCCTCCCTGGTGGACGCCATAGATGACCGGGTGGACGCTCTGGAGGAAAAGCTGATCCGGCTGGATACCCTGTCCGGCTCTATGGAGGAAGCGTCCTTCATCCGGGATGAGCTTCTCCCCGGAATGGGTGCATTGCGTGCTGCCGCCGACGAGGCCGAGACCCAGACCGCAGCCAGCTACTGGCCCTTCCCCACCTACGGCGATCTGCTGTTCGGGGTCAGATAAATACACGGTCGATAATTCCTTTGAAATTATTTACAAGCCAAGGCATCCGGGCAGGAACACTGCCCGGATGCCTCGGCGTATCAAAAAAGCCTCGCAGAGTTTGCCGCCCGCAGGCGGCAAAGAAATAAAATCATTTTCTCTCGCGACATGTGCGTGAGAGAAAATACCGCTCAGGCTGCCAGTGTGGAATTTGTCCGTCTGCGACGGACAAATTATGCGCGCAGCAGACTGCAATCCTTTTGTCGGAAAAACCCGGAGGGTTTTTCGACAGTCTCAGGCATCCGGGCAGGAACACTGCCCGGATGCCTTTTTGCCTGCACGCCCGGAGATCGGATGCCGGTGTAGATTTTTTCCAAATTACGGAGGGAAAAGTCGTGGGTTTTTCTGCCGGTTCGTGTATAATGGGGTAGAAAGAAAAAATGAGAGGGGGAGAGGGCTTGGAGCAGGAGATGATCCGGCGGCTGCTGGCGCGGGAGGAAGCAGGAATGTCCGATCTGCTGCTGCACTATGGGCCGCTGATGCGCTACATCATCGCGCCTATTCTGCCGAACCCCCAGGATCGGGAGGACTGCCTCTCCGAGGTGACGCTGCGGGTGTGGGAGAAAATTGAGCAGTATGACCGAAAGCGCGGCAGCTGGAACGCCTGGCTGACGGCTATCACCCGCAACACAGCCCTGAACCACGCCCGGAAGGCCCTGGGCAGCAGCGCAGAGGAGCTGCCGGAGGACACCCCGGCGGCGGGACATACCCCCGAGGAGGCGGTGCTGCAAAGGGAGCGGCAGGAGGCCGTGCGGGATGCTCTGGAGCGCCTTCCCTACCGGGACCGGATCCTGTTTTACCGAAAATACTATTACATGCAGCCCACGGCGCAGATCGCCGCCGAGCTGGGCATGACAGAGCGGGCCGTGGAGGGGAAGCTTTACCGGCTGAAAAAGCAGCTGCGCAAAATGCTGGGAGGTGAAGGCCATGCGCAATGAGGGTTGGCGCCACGCAGACGATATTGACCTCAGAACCGTTTTCTCCGAGAGCTTTTCCGCCCTGCCGCCGGAGGAGGTGGTGAGAGACGTGACCCCCTGGAAGCGGGCCATGAACCGGGTGCTCATCGGCATGGTGCTGTGTACCATCACTCTGAACTTTTGGTATCTGAATTACATTCTGCCTGCCGTGGGCATGGTGCTGTGGCTGCTGGGCCTGCGGGCCCTGCGGCGGGAAAACGGGCATTTCACCGCTTGCTTTGTGCTGGTCCTCCTGCGGTGCGCGTGCTTCTTCCCGACACTGATCCTGAACACGTTCGCCTGCCGGGACGATTTCATTCCCGAGCGTATCACCACCTCTCTGACTCCGGTCTCCGTTGCGCTGCAGCTGTTGGGCCTATTCTGCCTGTGGCTGGGGCTGCGGGCGGTGCAGCAGAAGGCGGGCCTGCCGCCCCGGGCGGGAGGCGTTCTGGCGCTGATGCTGTGGTATGGAGTGGTGTATTTGTTGGTCCTGATACAGTATCCCGGGATGATCCTGCCGCTGCTCCTGTTAGCTGCTTTTATTTTCATCCTGCGCAGTATCTGCAAAACTACCAAGGCCCTGAGCGAGGCCGGGTACACCATGCACCCGGCGCCGGTGAAGGTGCCGGACCTGTGGCTGGTGCTGATTTTGGCTGCCGTGCTGGTGCTGGGCTGCGCCGCCGGGTACCTCTTCGGCGCCCAGCACCCCATGGACTGGCAACCACTGGAGGAGGCTGAGACGGCGAAAACGGCGGAGATCAAGGCCAATCTTTTAGACCTGGGCTTTCCGGAGAGCATTCTCAGCGACCTGGCCGAGGAGGATCTGGCCGCCTGCGCCGGGGCCCTGCGGGTGGATGTGGAGAGCAAGGTTTACAGCCCGACCCTGAGACACGAGAAAACCTCCAACAAGCGTCTGCGTATCACCGGCATTGCCGTGCAGGTGCCCGGAGAGGCGGAGACTTGGGTCATTCTCCACCATTTCCTCTGGGAGACAGGCCCCGAATTCTTCGGCACGGATGCCCTGGAGGTCTGGCCCGCGTACCAAATCGAAGCCCGCGGCTGGGCCAAGGGCAGCGATGTCACCGGGCGGCTGCTCTATGATCGGGACGGCCAGACCTACACTGCGCCCTACTACTTCTTAGGGGAGGCCACCGCCGTGGATGCCGGAGCCCTGTCCATGCTCTTGGGCACAACGCAGCAGACCAACCTTTACGCCGGGTTCTCTCTGCCCCGGGAGGGCGAAAACCGGCGGGGCTACCTGGCATACACCACAATTGATGTAGATGATGCGTTCAACATCAACAGCCACTTTAGCTATATGCACCAGCACACCTGGTTCCAATACCCCGCCACCACGGCTTTGCAAGCGGAGCTTTCGTTCCCCGGCACCATCTTCATTGGCCCCTTTGCCAAGGAGATGACCTGGCTGGACTTTGCCCCCTCGATAGACCGCTTACAGTTGTTGGATTAAGAAAATCCACGAAAAAAAGCCAAGTCCCCGGGCTTGGCTTTTTTCTTAGCTTCACCGGCACCCGGGCCGGGCGCAGGGATAGTGGGCTTGACAACCACGCGGCTTTATTCTACAATACACCCAAGCTCCTGACGCCAAAAGTCCTTCTTGCGGCGGAAGATGCGCCATAGAGAGAATTGCCCGCCTCCGGTGGGTCTTGTGGCCGTGTCGCAGAGCGATGCGGCTTTTTTGCCGCGAAAATCCATCCGGGAGGTATCACATGGAAACAAGAGTCGCCCTCATCGGCATCATTGTGGAGAAGGAGTCATCGGTGGCCCAGCTGAACGAGCTGCTGCACCAGTACGGCCGCTACATCATCGGCCGCATGGGCCTGCCCTACCGGGAAAAGGGCGTGAACATCATCTCCGTGGTGCTGGACGCGCCCCAGGACGCTATCTCCGCCCTCAGCGGCAAGATCGGCCGGCTGGAGGGAGTCAGCGCCAAGACCCAGTATTCCCATGTCATCACCCCCGCAGAAAACTGAAACAAAGGAAAGGAGTCCCACTATGAAAAAGATCACTTCTCTGCTCCTGGCCCTGGTTATGGCATTGGGCCTGGCCGCCTGCGCCGTGCAGCCCCGCCAGGAGGACTATCAATCTGTGAACATTCGCTTAGGCGGCCTGAAGGGCCCCACCTCCATGGGTATGGCCAAGCTGCTGGATGACGCCGAAAACGGCCTCACCGCCAACACCTATGAGTTCACCATGGCCGCCTCCGCCAACGAGCTGACCCCGAAGCTCATCCGGGGCGAGCTGGACATCCTGGCCGTGCCCGCCAATGTGGGGGCCATTCTCTATAACCAGACCCAAGGCCAGGTGGAGCTTGTTGCCGCCAGCACCCTGGGCGTGCTGTACATTGTGGAAAAGGGCGGCCAGACCGTGACAGATGTGAAGTCCCTGGCCGGCAAGACCATTTATGCCACCGGCAAGGGCGCCACCCCTGAATACGCCTTGACCTATCTGCTGGCGCAGAACGGCCTGACCCTTGGGAAGGACGTCACCGTGGAGTGGAAGAGTGAGCCCACGGAGATCGTAGCCCTTATGGCCCAGGAGGATCATGCCATTGCCATGCTGCCCCAGCCCTTCGTCACCGTGGCCCAGGGCCAGCTGGAGGGCCTGCAGGTGGCTATGGACCTGTCCGCCCAGTGGGATAAGCTGGGCGTTGACAGCCGCCTGGTCACAGCGGGCCTGCTGGTGCGCAAGGCCTTTGCCGACGAGCATCCCGAGGCTGTGGCTAAGTTCCTGGAGGAGTACGCCGCCAGCACCGACTACGCCAACACCCACGCCGCCGAGACCGCCGTTTTAGTGGAGAAGCTGGGCATCGTGAAGGCCGCTGTGGCAGAGAAGGCCCTGCCCGGGTGCAACCTGGTGTGCATCACCGGCCAGGAGATGAAAACCGCAGTAAGCGGCTACCTGCAGACCCTGTATGACCTGAAGCCCGAGGCCGTAGGCGGCGCCATGCCCACGGACGGCTTCTATTGGCTGGGCGCATGAATCGGGAACGCTGGCAGCAGCTCTTGGCTGCGGCGCTGGCCCTGGCCGTATGGCAGGGGGCGGCCATGCTGGTCCACGCCCCCATCCTGCTGCCCTCACCCCTCCGGGTGGCGGACCGGCTGGGTGCGCTGCTGGTCACGTTGGATTTTTGGAGCACCGTCGGCTTTAGCCTGCTGCGTATTGCCGGAGGCTTTCTGCTGGCGTTGGCGGCGGCCACGGTGCTGGCCTTCGGGGCAGGCCGGTTTTCCCTGCTGGAAATTTTGCTTCGGCCCTATGTGCTGGCCATTAAGTCCGTGCCGGTGGCATCGTTCATTATTCTGGCGCTCATATGGCTGCGAACCTCTCAGCTGTCGCTGTTTATCTCATTTCTTATGGTTTTCCCGGTGCTGTACACCAATGTGCTGACAGGTATCCGCGGCGCAGACGGGCAGCTATTGGAGATGGCGCGGGTGTTCCGAGTTCCCTGGAAACGACGTGTGCGGATGATCTATCTGCCGGCGGTGGAGCCGTTTTTGCTGGCAGGCTGCGCCACATCCCTGGGCATGAGCTGGAAGGCCGGGGTGGCGGCGGAGGTTATCGGCGTGGTGAGCGGCTCCCTGGGGGAGCGGCTGTATGATGCGAAAATCTACCTGATGACCGCGGACCTGCTGGCCTGGACAGTGGTTATTGTGGCCCTGAGTGCCGGGTTTGAAAAGCTGGTTTTGTGGCTGCTGCGGCATATTCTTCGCCGGATAGGAGGTGTGCCGGCATGAAAATTCAGCAGCTGTGCAAATCCTTTGACGGCAGGGTGGTTTTGGATCATGTGTCTCTGACTTTGGAGAGCGGTGAGACGGCCTGCCTTATGGCCCCCTCGGGCCGGGGCAAGACCACCCTGCTGCGATGCATCGCCGGATTGGAGCGGCCCGACAGCGGCCAAATTACGGACCTTCCGGAGCGGATAGGCTATGTGTTTCAGGAGGACCGTCTGTGCGACGGATTTTCCGCAGTGGACAATATCCGTCTGGTCACGGGCCGGGCCATGGATGAGGGCGAGATTTGCCGACACTTGAAAGAGCTGGGCCTGGCGGACAGCCTGGGTCAGCCGGTCCGGGAGCTCTCCGGCGGCATGCGGCGGCGAGTGTCCATCGGCAGGGCGGTGTGCTTTGGCGCCGGGCTTCTGCTGCTGGACGAGCCCTTCAATGGCCTGGATGACGCGACTCGACAGCAGACGGCGGACTACATCCTGCGGCATCGGGGCGGAGCCGCCATTCTATGCGTGACCCACGACCGCGAGGATGCCGCCGCCCTGGGCGGCGCGGAGATCATGGCATTTTGATCTTTGGCTTTTAGCGATAAAGAGCCCTCCGGGAGCGCATTTTGCACTCTCCCGGAGGGCTTTCATTTTTGCATAGCATGAGGTTGTTTAATAGGTGCGTGGGAGCAGCGCAATGTGGGTGCCCACATTGTATAGAAAATTGTTTTGCAGCTTTACTCCAGCGGCTCGCCCAGGGATTCCAGGCGGTCAATAATCTCGTCAGCCAAATCCTCCAGGGCTTCATGCTCCTCCGCCCAATCCACAAATTCCTCGCTGGTCTCATCCTCCGGCTCGTCCTCGTTCAGGGTCTCCAGCTCGCAGCGGACGTCACTCAAATATGCCCGGAGTTCCTCCGGATCCATGGTGGCCGGGTCCCGATACAGATCCATATCCATCCCCTCCTTGTGTTTCTTTTCCCCGATTTTGCCATATTCGCAGCGAAAATGCAAGCCCTCTGTATTGCCGTAGGCATCGCAGCCGGCATGCAGCCTATTCTCGGCTATAACTATGGCGGCGGACAATTTAAACGAGTCAGGAAGGCATGGGCGAGCTTATGGACATCCTAAAAATCGTCAATGAGAAAGCCTATAACAGCGACCAAAAAACTAACCTAATGTGCTGCTACTAACACGTTACTAACAACGTCATTTTTGGCAAAAATAAAAAAGTCCGGAAATCCTTGAGATTCCTGGACTTTTTTGGTGGAGCGACTTGAGTTAAATCCGAACCGAAGGCCGCCTGAATTTCCGCAAGT
>ENA-OYXD01000477-OYXD01000477.1-human-gut-metagenome-genome-assembly--contig:-NODE-477-length-22072-cov-4.333288_pt1 | contig 22072 bp, 15 predicted proteins | sample MGYA00244818_ERZ653412 | MGnify/ENA primary metagenome ERZ653412 (study PRJEB26926, sample SAMN06165146) | human gut metagenome | biome: ENVO:00009003; feature: ENVO:2100002; material: ENVO:00002003...
TCCGTGCGTGGCGTGCGGGCAGTGCATCAACGTCTGTCCGACGGGCGCATTGCACGAAAAGGAGGAGATCGACGACGTTAAAGCGGCGCTCGCCGATCCCGAAAAGGTGGTTATCGTCGGCTGCGCGCCCTCGGTGAGAGCGGGATTGGGCGAAGAATTCGGCTATCCCATCGGCACCAACGTCGAGGGCAAGCTCGCCACCGCGCTCAAACTGCTCGGTTTCGATAAGGTGTTCGACGTCAACTTTGCCGCCGATATGACCATCATGGAGGAATCCAACGAACTGATCGAGCGTGTGGAAAAGGGCGGCAGGCTTCCGCTCATCACGAGCTGTTCGCCCGGCTGGGTGCGGTATATGGAGTTCTACTATCCCGAACTCATGGAAAACGTGAGTTCCTGCAAGAGCCCGCAGCAGATGTTCGGCGCGCTCATCAAGACCTATTACGCCGAAAAGAACGGTATCGATCCCAAAAACATTTTCGTCGTTTCCGTTATGCCCTGCGTGGCGAAGAAATTCGAAAAGACGAGGGATTATCAGAACGCCTCCGGCTATCCCGATATAGACGCGTCGCTGACTACGCGCGAACTCGCCAAGCTCATCAAGGAAAAGGGCATCATGTTCAACTGCCTGCCCGACGGGCAGATGGACAACCCGCTCGGCGAATTTTCGGGCGCGGGCGTCATCTTCGGCGCGACGGGCGGCGTCATGGAGGCCGCGCTCCGCACGGCCGTGGAAAAGCTCACGGGCGAAACGCTCGGTAAGCTCGATTTCAAGGAAGTGCGCGGCATGGAGGGCATCAAGGAAGCGAGCTATAAGGTCGGCGGGCTCGACGTCAAGGTGGCGGTTGCGAGCGGTTTGAAAAACGCCAAAGTGCTCTGCGAAAAGATAAAAAGCGGCGAGGCCGATTATCAGTTCGTGGAGATCATGTGCTGTCCCGGCGGCTGCGTGAACGGCGGCGGCCAGCCCATACTCGATACCTATACCAGGAGGGAGGTGGACTACAAGGCGCTCCGCGCGAAAGCCCTCTACGACGAGGACGCGGCCAAGACGATCAGAAAGAGCCATGAAAATCCCGTCGTCAAGGAAATTTATGAAAATTACCTCGGCAAGCCCGGCAGCCACAAGGCGCACGAGATCTTGCACACGAAGTACGTAAAGCGGAATAAATACAATTAAAAAAAGAGCGCGGCTTTTTCGAGTCGCGCTTTATTTTTGCAAAAAAACGGGGAAAATATCGTTTATTGTTGACAAAAGCGCGCGGGTGCGTATATACTGTAATTAATGATAAACTTTGGTAGGAGGGGTGTATGAGAAAAATATTGACTATTGCAATGGCTGCGGTTCTGGCGTTCGGCGCGTTCGCAATGAGCGGCTGCGGCGATAAGACGTTTAAAGGCAACTACAAGACGGAAGCCACCGCGGAAGAAGTGCGCACCGCTTTGACGGGGATCGACCTCGGCAGTGCGGCGGAACAAAGCGGCGGATTCGAAATGGATTTCAAGCTGAAATTGAATACGGAAATGAGCATCAACGCGCAGGGCGCGAGCATTTCCTCCGAGTCCGGCATGGATTACAAGGGCGATCTCGCCGTGAAAGCCGAAGGCGAAACGATTTCGGGCGCGGGCAAGATCTCGGGTAAGACGACGGGCGAAGGGAAGAGCAGCATGAACGCGAGTATGTATATCGCGGGCGAATTTATCTACCTCGATATGAAACTGACGTCGGGCGGGCAGAAACTCGAACAGAAAATTAAGATGCCGCTTTCGCTCGACGGCGTTATACCCTTTAATGCGCTTTCCGCCGAAGCGGGGAACGAGGCCTCGTCGCCCTCTTTCGACGTCGAAGAACTGATCGCCATGATGGAAAGAGGCGTGAAGGTATATCTGGACGAGAGCGACGGCACGAAGATCAAAATATCCGTTACCAAAGAATTCCTGATGGAGGAAATCGGCGAAGAGGGACTAGCGCTGAGCGACGCGGCGGTGGATATTTATGTCGTGTTCGACGAAAACGACGCGCTCGTCGGCGTGAAAGCCGATATGAAGATAAAGGGCGAAACGGAAACGAGCGGTATGAATATGAAAATCGATTTGAATTTCGGCGTTTCCGTGAAATCGGGCGACGTCAAGGTAGAACTGCCCTCCGATCTCGATTCGTATCCGCTCGGCGGTTTGAATTAACGATAAAAAATATTCGTTCCCGCAGATTTTATCGTCTTTCGGCTGAAACATAAACGAAACCCCGCCTTGCGGTCTGTCTTTTCTGCTTTGGAAAAAGGCGTTCCGCAAGGCGGGGTATTTTATTTTTAGATTATTTTATCATGCGCACCCTGTAAACGCCTTCTATCTTAGCGATTTCGGCGAGGAGCTTGTCGCTAGCCTCCGCCGCGATGTCTAAAATAGTGTAAGCCGTTTCGCCTTTGTTCTTGTTCTCGAAGTTCTCTATGTTGATGCTCTCTTTCGCGAGAATGGACGAGATCTGCGCGATCATGTTCTGCTGGTTCTTATGGAGCACCGTAATTCTGTACGGGGTGCAGCGCGCGGATGAACACGCGGGGAAGTTCACCGAATTGACGATATTTCCGTTTTCGATAAAATCCTTAAGCTGTTTTGCCGCCATCACGGCGCAGTTGTCCTCCGCCTCCGGCGTGGAGGCGCCGAGATGCGGGAAACAAAGAATGTTCTTTTTGCCGATCAGCTTTTCGCACGGGAAATCGCACACGTATTTTGCAAGCTTTCCTCTCTCTACCGCCGCGATCACGTCGTCGTTGTTCACGAGTTCGCCCCGCGCGAGGTTGACGAGCACGGCGCCGTCCTTCATCTTGGCGAAGAAATTCTTGTTCAGAAAGCCCTTGTTGTCGGCAAGCAGCGGCACGTGCACGGTAACGTAGTCCGCGTTCGCGGCGATCTCGTCGAGCGAGGTCGCGCGCTTGATCTTGCGCGTAAGCGAAAGGGCGTTGTCCACCGAAAGATAGGGATCGTAGCCGAGCACCTTCATGCCGATGGCCTCGGTGGCGTTGGCGACCTTCGCGCCGATGGCGCCCAGGCCGATAATGCCTATCGTCTTGCCGAGCAGTTCGTGCCCGACGAAATTTTTCTTGCCCTTTTCCACGAGCTTGGGTATTTCGTCGCCCTGATCGGCGATGGAATTTACCCATTCGAGCGATTCCGCAAGCTTTCTGCCGCTGGCGAACAGCGCGGCGAGCACGAGTTCCTTGACGGCGTTGGCGTTTGCGCCCGGCGTGTTGAATACGACCACGCCCTTTTGCGCATATTCGGCGGAGGGGATATTGTTCGTTCCCGCGCCCGCGCGCGCCACCGCTACGACGCTGTCGGGCAGGGCGTAATCGTGCATGGAAAAGCTCCTCAGCATAATGCCCGCGGGGTTTTCCGCCTTATCGGATAAAATATAGTTTCCGCCCAGCGCCTCCGCGGCGACGGGGCTGATCGCGTTCAAAGTCAGTATTTCTTTCATGTTTCACCGCCTTTATTTATTTTGCAGCTCGAATTTTTCCATAAAGGATATAAGCGCTTTCACGCCCTCCACGGGCATGGCGTTGTAAATGGAGGCGCGCATTCCGCCCACCAGCCTGTGTCCCTTGAGGGAAACGAGCCCCGCGGCCGTTGCCTCTTTTACGAACTTAGCGTCGAGTTCCTCGCTGCCCGTTACGAAGGGCACGTTCATCAGCGAACGGTCTTTTTTGACGACGTAGTTTTTATACCGCTGGGAATTGTCTATAAAGTCGTATAAAAGCCCCGCCTTGTATTCGTTCACTTCCTGCATGGCCTTGACGCCTCCCAGCTTTTTCAGCCTGCGGAGCACGAGCATGGCGACATAGATGGGGAAACACGGGGGGGTGTTGTACAGGCTGTCGTTCTTATCCTGTATGTCGTAGCGCAGCATGGTCGGGCAGATGTCCTTCTGCTTTCCGAGGAGGGAACGCTTCGCAATGACGATGGTAACGCCTGCGGGAGCAACGTTCTTCTGCGCGCCCGCGTAGATCACGCCGTAGTCGGCGACGTTCACCGTTTCGCTTAAAATGCAGCTGCTCATGTCGGATACGATGGGCGCGTCCGTTTTCGGCAGGGCGGTGTAGCGCGTGCCGAAAATGGTGTTGTTGGACGTGATGTGCACGTAATCTATGCCGTCGCGGAATTTTATTTTGTCCACGTCGGGAATATAGGTGAAATTCTTGTCCTTGGAGGAAGCCGCAACCGCGGCGTCGCCGTATTTGAGGGCCTCTTCATAGGCCTTGGTCGCAAAATTGCCCGTAAGCACGTAATCGGCCTTGCCGTTCACCATAAGGTTGAGCGGAACGGCCGCGAACTGCTGGGAAGCGCCGCCCTGCACGAAAAGCACGGCGTAATCGTCGGGAATCGAGAGAAGTTCGCGGAGCAGGCTCTGCGCTTCGTCGTTCACCGCCATAAAGGCCTTGGAACGGTGGCTCATTTCCGCGATCGACATGCCCGTACCGTTAAAATCGAGCAGATCTTTTTGCGCTTCTTCTAAAACATCGACGGGCAAAGTGGAAGGGCCCGCCGCGAAATTGTAAACCCGCATGAAAATGACTCTCCTTTTAATGAATATATCACTAATTATACAACAAACGACAAAAATATACAAGCAAAACGAACTCGTCGGCGCGAATTTTGTGTTTTTAAATTTAAGGCGGGCAAAGCGTTTACAATTTCCTGAAAATGGTGTAAAATAATATACGGAAAAGTGTGCGAAAACAAAAAAGAGGAATTATGAAAATAAATAACGGACAAGGAAAGGAAACCAAAAAGAGCGGGCACATGATGCCGCAGCTCGTGATCAACGAACAAAAGGCGCAGAAAGCGCCGTTCGCGCCGCCGCAGAAAACCGCGGCGGAACAGACGCCGCCCGCGCAGAAGACTGCGGCGGTCAGACAGAGGAAACGCACCGCAAAGGCCGCGCCGAAAGCGGAAAAACCGCCGAAACAGGCGGTCAGGGCGGAGGAAACGCGGCAGAAGGGCGCAAAGCCGAACGCGAAGAGCCTGAAGATCAGGTTCCTCGGCGGCGTGGGCGAGATCGGCAAGAACATGACCGCCTTTGAATTCGGCAAGGATATCATTATCGTGGACGCGGGACTGATATTCCCTTCGGACGATATGCCCGGGATCGATCTCGTCATACCCGACATCACCTATCTCGAACAGAACAAAAACAAAATCCGCGGTCTGGTGCTCACGCACGGCCATGAAGACCATATCGGCGGCGTGCCCTATCTGCTGAAAGAGATAAACACCCCGATCTTCGGTACCAAGCTCACGCTCACGCTGCTCGAAAACAAGCTGAAAGAGCATAAACTCAACGACGTCAGTCTGAACTGCGTAAAGCCGGGCATCGTGATAAAGCTCGGCTGTTTCTCGGTGGAATTCATCAACGTGAACCACTCCATCGCGGGGGCATGCGCGCTGTCCATCACCACGCCCGTGGGCGTCGTGTTCCATTCCGGAGATTACAAGATCGACTTCACGCCCATCAACGGCGATTACATGGATTTGACGCGCATCGCCGAGATCGGCAAAAAGGGCGTTTTGCTGCTCATGGCGGAATCGACTAACGTCGAACGCCCCGGCTACACCATGAGCGAAAAGGTGGTAGGCGAAACGCTCGATCACGTGTTCGGCGACAATGCCGACCGCCGTCTGATCGTGGCGACGTTCGCTTCCAACGTGCACCGTTTGCAGCAAATACTCGACCTCGCGGTCAAATACCGCCGCAAGGTTGTCTTTTCGGGGCGCAGCATGATCAACGTGGCGGAGGCCGCCTCCAAGATCGGCGAGCTGAAAATACCCGAAAATATTATCGTGGACGTGGAAAAGATAAAGAACTTCCGCGACAGCGAGATTCTCATCATTTCCACGGGGTCGCAGGGCGAGCCGATGAGCGCGCTCACCCGCATGGCTACGGGCGAGTTCAATAAAGTTACCATAGGCGCGAACGACACCATCGTCATCAGCGCCAGCCCGATCCCCGGCAACGAAAAGATGATTTACGGCGTGATCAACAACCTGTACAGAAAGGGCGCGGAGGTCATCTACGAAAGCCTGGAACCCATTCACGTTTCGGGACATGCCTGCCAGGGCGAGATAAAAATACTCCATTCGCTCGTCAAACCGAAATTCTTCATACCCGTGCACGGCGAATACCGCCATCTGAAAAAACACGCCCGCCTCGCCGTGGATATGGGGCTTAAAAAGAGCAACGTGCTCATTGCGGACGTGGGAAACACCGTGGAGCTGACCGCCAAAGAGATGAAATTCGGGGAAAACTTCCCCGCGGGAACCCGCCTTGTGGACGGCCTCGGCATCGACGGTTCGGAAAGCGTGGTACTGCGCGACAGGATCCATCTTTCCGAGGACGGACTGCTCGTCGTGGTCGTCGGTTCGGAAGAGGGGCGGGCGGTGTGTTCGGACGTCATCAGCAAGGGCATCATCATAGACGATAAATTGATGGCGGAGATCAGGCAGAACGTGAACAACACGCTCAAACACCTGGATGTCAAGGCCGACGGCGACAGGGCGGCGCTCAAAAACGCCATCCGCCGCGGCATCAAGAACCATCTGATCAGGCGGACGAAAAAAAATCCGATGATCCTGCCGATCATTATGGACGTATGACCGATTTCGCGCGGCTGCGCGAGGCCGTGAAAGCGGAGGGCGTTCCCACGCTGCGGGACGAAACTCTCGCCCTGCTGACGGGGGAAACGGCGCGGAAAAAACCGAAAAAGATACTCGAAATAGGCACGTCATACGGCGTTTCCGGCATCGCCATGCTGCTGCACGGCGGGGGAACGCTGACGACGATAGAAAAGGATTCCCGCGCGGCGGCGGAGGCGCGCAAAAATTTCCGCGCGTTCGGGCTGGAAAAGCGCGTCGTGCTCTTCGAAGGCGACGCGGACGAAATCGTGCCCGTGCTTTCGGGCAGCTACGATTTCATTCTGCTCGACGGGCCGAAGGGAAAGTACATGGAATATTTTCCGTTTCTGAAAGAGGTGCTGGCGGCGGGCGGCACGCTGTTCGCCGACAACGTGCTTCTGACGGAATACGGGCTGAAACACAAGGAAAGGAGAAACCGCACGGCGCACAAAAACATGGCGGCGTTCATCGGTGCCGTGAAAGCCGATTTAGAACTCGAAGCGCGCTTTTACGACATCGAAGACGGCGTACTCGTCGCGGAAAGAACATGAAGAGAGCCGAACTGCTCGCGCCCGCGGGCGATTTTGAAAAACTGAAGACGGCGTTTTATTTCGGCGCGGACGCCGCATACGTCGGGGGCAAGAATTTTTCCCTCCGCGCGCAGGCGGGCAACTTTACCGACGGCGAACTCGCCGAGGCGGTGAAATACGCGCACGGACTGGGCAGAAAACTCTACGTGGCGGTCAATATTCTCGCGCGCAACGCCGATCTCGCGCCTGCGGAAAAGTATTTCCGTTTTCTCGAAAGCGCGGGGGCGGACGGCGCCATCGTTTCGGATATCGGGCTGATCGCGCTGGCGAGGCGCGCCGCGCCTACGCTCAATATCAACGTGTCCACGCAGGCCAACATAACCAACGCCGAAACGGTGAGGTTTTTGAGCGGTTTGGGAGTGAAGCGCGTTATTTTGGCGCGCGAGCTTTCGCTGAAAGAGGTTGCGGAAATCCACCGCGCCTGCCCCGAAGTAGAGCTGGAAGCGTTCGTGCACGGCGCGATGTGCATTTCGTACAGCGGCCGTTGTCTGCTGAGCAATTATCTGAACGGGCGGGACGGCAACCGCGGCGAATGCGTGCAGGCCTGCCGCTGGAACTACGAACTGCGCGAAAGGAACAAGGGCGGCGGCTGGCTGGGCGTCGAAGAAGACGGGCGCGGCACCTATATCCTGAACAGCAAGGATCTCAACATGATAGACTACCTCGGCGAAATGCTGGAAAGCGGCGTCGTTTCCCTCAAGATAGAAGGGCGCATGAAATCGCCCTATTATATCGCCACGGTGGTCAACGCCTACCGCAGGGCGCTCGACGCGTACTGCGCCGAGGGCAAAAGCTATCGCGAAAATCCGCTCTTCCGGAGCGAACTGCGCAAGACCGCGCACCGCGACTTCACCACGGCGTACATGCTGGGCGATAACGCGGAAACGGTCAGCTACGCCGATTCGCAGAGCAAGGGTGAAAAAAAGTTCGCCGCGAGCGTGCTCGCCGCGGAGGACGGCCGGGCGCTTATCGAAATGCGCAACCGCTTCAAGACGGGGGACGTTCTCGAAGTGCTTTCCCCGCGCGAAACGCTCAACGAAAAGATAATCGCGGAGCGGTTGGAGGATACGGACGGCATGCCCGTGTCGGACGCGAAATTCGTACAGCAGAAACTTTGGCTGTATACCCCGGTAAAGCTTTCCGCAGGCGATATCCTGCGCATGTGATCCGTTCGCATAAACCCAAGATTTAGCGGTCGCTTTTTCAGCGGCCGCTTTTTGTAGTGGTTTTACGCCAAAATACTTGAAAAAAAATCGAAAATAGCGTATAATATATTTTATATATTTATTGTTTATGAACGGGAGAGAACATCTTGGCAAAAACTTCGTATAACGCGGGAGATATAAAGATACTCGAGGGGCTGGACGCCGTCCGTATGCGCCCCGGCATGTATATCGGTTCGACGGGCGTGCGCGGCCTGCATCATATCCTGTGGGAGATCGTGGACAACGCCGTCGACGAGGCCGCCAACGGCTTTGCCGACAGGATAGAGGTCAAACTCTATGCTGACGGCAGCGCCTCCGTGGAGGACAACGGCCGCGGAATACCTACGGATATTCATCCCAAACAGGGCGTTTCGGGCGTGGAGGTCGTGTTTACGCAGCTGCATGCTGGCGGCAAGTTCGGGCAGGACGCTTACGGCTATTCGGGCGGTTTGCACGGCGTGGGCGCGTCGGTTACGAACGCGCTTTCGGAATGGCTGGAAGTCAAGGTATTCCGCAAGACCGTGTACGAAATGCGTTTCCGTTCCTACATGGATAAGGCGAGCGGCAAAATGAAGTCGGGCGTGCCCGAATATCATCTGAAAGACACGGGCGTAAAGACCAACAAAAAGGGGACTTTCGTCCGCTTCAAGCCCGATAAAACGGTTTTCGAAACCACGGAATTTTCCATCGACGCCATCAGCCGCAGGCTGAAAGAACTCGCTTTTCTCAACAAGGGGCTGCATATCGTCCTGACGGACGAGCGCGGCGAAAAGAGTTCGGTGGAATATAAATACGACGGCGGCATCATCGATTTCGTCAAATACCTCAACGAGGGAAAAAACGCCCTCTACGACCCGCCCCTTTACGCCAAGGCGGAAAAGGACGGCGTGGTGGTGGAATTCGCCATACAGCATACCGACACCTATACCGAAAGCGTGTTTTCCTTCGTCAACAATATCCCCACGCCCGAAGGCGGCATGCACGAAACGGGGTTCCGTTCGGGGCTGACGAAGGTGCTCAACGACTACGCGCGGCGCGAAAACTTTCTCAAGGACAAAGATCCGAACTACATGGGCGAGGACTTCCGCGAGGGGCTGACGGCGATCGTCTGCGTCAAGCTTAAAAACGTGCAGTTCGAGGGGCAGACCAAGACCAAGCTCGGCAACCCGGAAGTAAAGCCCATCGTAGAGAGCGTTACCATCGACGAGATGGAAACGCTCAGCCACAACAGAAAGCTGGAAGATACGTTTGAAAGCGTTATCAAAAAGGCGCAGGCGGCGGCGCGCGTGCGCATAGCCACCCGCAAGGCGAAAGAGATAGCGCGCGCGAACAAGAGCATAGAGGCGCAGAACCTCGTAGGCAAGCTGGCGGCCTGCTCGGGCAGAAAGCCGGAGCTTAACGAACTCTTTATCGTCGAGGGCGATTCCGCAGGCGGCAGCGCCAAGCAGGCGCGCGTCAGGCAGACGCAGGCCATTCTGCCCCTCCGCGGCAAGCCGCTCAACGTGGAAAAGAAAAAACTCGACCAGATTTTGCAGAACGAAGAGATCCGCACCATCATCAGCGCGCTGGGCGCGGGCTTGGGCGCGACGTTCGATCTGGACGATCTGCGCTATCACAAGGTCATCATTCTTTCCGACGCCGACCAGGACGGCGCGCACATCCGCGCGATCCTTCTCACCTTTTTCTTCCGCTATATGCGCGAACTCGTCAATAACGGGCACGTATATATCGGTATGCCCCCTCTCTATAAGGTCTATAAAAAGGACGTTTTCGAATACGCTTACGACGATAACGAACTGCAAAAAGCCATAGAAAAGGTGGGCAAGGGCTATCAGATCCAGCGCTACAAAGGTCTCGGCGAAATGGATCCGGAACAGCTTTGGGACACCACCATGAACCCCGCCACGCGCTCGCTCATGCAGGTAACGGTAGAGGACGCCGCCGAAGCGGAAAAGATGATAACCGTTTTGATGGGCGATCAGATCGAGGACAGAAAGCGCTATATCCAGACGCACGCGAACTTCAACAAGGAAGATTCCTTTATCAAAGAAGTGAGAAAGTAAGGTGAACGAATGGAAAACAAAAAGATAAGCATAATACAGAGTTCGCTGGACGAAGTTCTGCACAATTCCATGATGCCCTACGCCGAACACGTTATTCTGGACAGGGCGCTGCCCCGCGTGGAGGACGGGCTCAAACCCGTGCAGCGCAGGATTTTATATACGATGTACGAAATGGGGCTTACGCCCGACAAGCCGCACAGAAAGTGCGCCAAGATCGTGGGCGACTGCCTCGGCAAATATCACCCGCACGGCGACACTTCGGTGTACGACGCGCTCGTGAGAATGGCGCAGGACTTCAACATGCGCATGCCCCTCGTCAACGGCCACGGCAACTTCGGCACGGTGGACGGCGACAGCGCGGCGGCGTACCGCTACACGGAGGCCCGCCTCGAAGAGCTGGCGCTCGAACTTCTGCGCGACATCGACAAGGAAACGGTCGATTTCGCCCTCAATTTCGACGACAGCCTGATGGAACCCATGACTTTGCCCGGTCGGTATCCCAACCTGCTGGTCAACGGCGCGAGCGGCATCGCCGTGGGACTTGCCACCAACATACCCACGCACAATCTCGGCGAGGTAGTGGACGGAACGATCGCCTATATCGACAATCCCAAGATGTCCCTGAAAGAAATGATGAAATACATCAAGGGGCCGGACTTTCCCACGGGCGGCTACGTCATCGCGGGGGAAGAGCTGGAAACGGCGTACAGGACGGGGCGCGGCAAGATAAAGATGCGCGCGAAGATCAACGTCGAAAAGGACGGGGACAGAAAGAATTTGATCGTTTCCGAACTGCCCTATCAGGTCAACAAGGCCACGCTGCTGAAAAAGATAGTCGATCTGAAAGAGGAAAAAAAGGATATTTTCGTCGGCATAGCGGACGTGGTGGACGAATCGGACAGACACGGCATGCGCGCGGTCATCAAGCTCAAAAAGGAGGCGGACGACAAAAAGACGCTCGCCGCGCTCTATAAATACACCGACCTCGAATGCACGTTCGGCATCAACATGGTGGCCATTGCGAACGGCAAACCCAAACAGCTCGGACTGATAGAGATAATCGATTATTACGTAAATTACCAGCGCGACGTCATTCTGCGCCGCAGTAAGTACGACCTCGCCAAAGCCAAGGAAAGGGCGCATATTCTGGAGGGGCTGATCATTGCCGTCAAGAATATAGACGAGGTCATAAAGATCATCAAAAATTCCGCAAACACTTCGGAGGCGCGGCAGAAACTGCGCGCGCGCTTTTTACTGTCCGAAGTGCAGGCGAACGCCGTGCTCGACCTGCGGCTGGCGCGGCTGACAAAGCTCGAAATCACCAAGCTGGAAGAAGAACTCGCCCAGCTGAAAGCGCTCATCAATAAACTCACCGCCATTATCGGCAGCAAAAAACTGCAGATGGACGTAGTGAAAGAGGAGCTTTCGCAGATAAAGCGCAAGTATAAAGACGAACGAAGAAGCTTGATCGTCGGCAGCGAAAATTCGGTGAAGATAGACGTCAGCGTGCAGGAAAAGCTGAGCAAAAATTACGTCGCGGCGTTCACGCGCGGCGGCATGTTCAAAAAGATTCCGGAAAAGAACTACCGCATGAGCGACAAGAACGTGGCATGCTCGGCGCCCGACGATTTGGTGCGGCTGGCCCTGCCCGCGGAGAGCGCGAACACCCTGCTCGCGTTCACCAACTTCGGCAACGCCTTCAAGATCGATCTGGAGATCGCCCCCGAAAGCCGTTTCCGCGACAAGGGCTACAAGTTCACGGAAATCGTGAAGGACGCGGTAAAGGGCGAATACCCCGTGGCTTTCTTCACCTACGATAAATTACCGCAGGGCGATCTGCTGTTCTTTACGAAACAGGGCATGATTAAAAAGACAGAATGGTCGGAATACGACATCATCAAGTCGGCTTATCAGGCGATCAAGCTCAAGGACGGCGACGAACTCGTCAAGGTGGAACCCGACCTGCCCGAAACGACCATAGCCTTCATCACCAAGGACGGGCTTTGCCTCAACGCGCTCAAGGACGACATTCCCCGCCAGGGAAGAGTCGCGGGCGGCGTGAAGGGCATCAATCTGAACGAAGGCGACGAGATCGTGTTCCTCGGGCAGATCGACGATTCGGGAGAATTTATCGTCATCACGGGCGGCGGTTGTTTCAAGCGCGTGATCGTGGGCGATATCGAACCGATGGCGCGTTACCGCAAGGGCGTGAAGATCGTCGCGCTCGATACCGAAAAGGTCGTGTACGGCGGGTTCGTGCAGGAACCGTTCGATCTCGCCGTGTTCGAGGCGGAGGGCGCGTTCACAATCAGCACGGAGGACATCAGCATAGAAAACCGCACCACCAAGGGCAAAACGCTCAAAAACGAACACAAGAAATGCAGGCCGACGGGAGCGGCGAAGATATATGGATAACGCCTTTTTGCGGAAGATGAAAAAAATAAAGGCCTTTCTTCTCGATCTCGACGGCACGGTGTACATCGAGGGAGAGTTGATCGGGGATATGAAAAACACGCTCGCGGCCATACGCGCGAGCGGGAGGAAAATCGTATATCTCACGAATAATTCCTCCAAAACCGGGGAAACGTACGTCGAACGGCTGAAAAATATCGGCATATGGGACGGCCGCGACAGGGTATACACCTCGGGCGACGCGACGATCGCCTATCTGAAAAACAATTTCGCAGACCGCCGCGTATATCTCATGGGTACGGAAAAGCTCCGCGCCGAGTTCGCGCGGGAGGGGATAATTTTAGACGATAAAACGCCGGAAGTAACCGTACTCGCCTACGATACCGAGATAAATTACGAAAAACTGAGCAAGGTGGCGCTCTTTCTGAAACGGGGCACGCCGTATATCGCCACGCATCCCGACGTCAACTGTCCCGCAAAGGAAGCGGACGTGCCCGACATCGGCAGCTATATAAAGCTTTTCGAGGCCTCCGCGGGCAGACTGCCCGACGTCGTCGTAGGCAAGCCGTACCGCTATATGGGCGAGGGGATCAAGGCTATCACGGGTTATTCGGAAGAAGAACTCGTCATGGTGGGCGACAGGCTGTATACCGACATAAAATTCGGGCTGAACAACGGCTTTCGCACCGCGCTCGTGCTGAGCGGGGAAACAACCGCCGAAACGTATAAGGAAAGCGGGCTTAACGCCGACGTCGTTTTCGCAAGCCTGAACGACGTTGTATCGTATCTGTAAAAAACGCGCCGACTTCGGTCGGCGCGTTTTTCAATCCGCTACTATCAGTTCGCAATGCGTGAGTTTTTCGGCGAAATCTCCGTCGGGGAGCTGGTCCGTTACGACGTAATCGGGCGCGTCGCAGGGAAAAGTCTTGTAAAGGCAGGTCTTGTAAAACTTGCTCGAATCGGCCAGCACCACGGTTTTTCCGGCGTTTTTGAGCAGGTATTTTTTTATCTCGCATTGATCGGCGTTCGCGTCGGTAAACCAACCGCCGGCGCTCACCCCGCTGGTCGATACCAGCGCGTAGTCGAAGGACATGGTGCGGATCCAGTCCAGCGTGCGGCTGCCTAAAACGCTGTTGCCGAAATTTTTCACTTCGCCGCAGGCGATGGAAACGTTCACGTTTTTCAGCTGCGAGAGCCAGAACGCCGTGCGTATGCCGTTAGTAACGACCGTCAGGCGGTCGAAGTCCTCCAAAAAGGGCACGACGCAGCCCACCGTGCTGCTCGAATCCATAAAAATTGTCGCATGGTCTTTGAGCAGTACGGAGGCGGCGGCCGCCACCCGCTTTTTGAGGGGCTGATTTAAAAGGAGCCGCGCGTTGAAAGCCGATTCGTCGTCCGGATTCTTCACGCGCACCGCGCCGCCGTGCGTGCGTTTCAATACCCCGTCCTTTTCGAGTATGTTGAGCGCCCGCCTGACCGTCGCCGTGCTCACGTAAAGTTTTTCGGCAAGCTCGTTCACGCTCGCCGTGCGTTTTACGGATAAAATGTGCTTTATCTCGTCTAATTTTTCCTGTTCCATGCGATCCCCGGAATAAACAATTTCTGTTTGTTTTTGATTATATTATACATATATCCTGCGCGTTTGTCAATTTTATTTGCACATATTGACAACTTATGCGAAATGCGCTACAATAAAGGCAAAGCGAAGAGGAAGGCGGAAATGAAAGTTTTTCTTGCGATAGATATCGGCGCCACCAGCGGCCGCCACATAGCGGGGTATAAAGAAGGGGGGGAGATCAGGCTCGAAGAGGTCTACCGTTTCCCCAACGGCGCGAAGAGCGAAAACGGCTCCCTCGTTTGGGATACGGAAAGCCTTTTTGCCGAGATAAAAACGGGACTGAAAAAGGCCTTTCAGAAGTACGGCGGGATCGAAAGCGCAGCCGTGGATACATGGGGCGTTGATTACGTGCTTTTATCGGGCGAAAGGGAGATGTTTCCCTGTTACGCCTATCGGGACGGGCGCACGGAGGCGGCCGTTTCCGAAGTGCATAAGCTCGTGCCGTTCGGGGAACTTTACGCCAAAACGGGGCTGATGTACGCGAGTTTCAACAGCATTTACCAGCTGTACTGCGACAAAAAGAGCGGCAGGCTGGAAAACGCTACCGACTTTCTGATGCTGCCCGAATATTTTTCCTGGAAACTGACGGGCGTTAAGGCAAAGGAGTACACCAACGCCACCACGACGGGCCTCGTCAACGCCTTTACGCATAAGTTCGACGGGGATATCGTCGGCAGACTCGGATTGAAAAAGGAGCTGTTCGGCGGCCCGCTCAGAAATCCCGGCTATGTGCTGGGAGAGTTGCGCGAAGAAGTGCGCAGGGAGGTCGGCGGCAATACGAAGGTGATGTTCTGCGCCTCGCACGACACGGCGAGCGCGGTGCACGGCATTCCCATGCGGGAAAACGCGCCCTACATTTCCAGCGGCACCTGGTCGCTTATGGGGATCAAGTCGGAAAAAGCGGTGCTCGTTTCGGCGGATTTATCCAACGAGGGCGGCGTGAACAACACCTTCCGCTATCAGAAAAACATCATGGGCATGTGGGTGGTCAACAAATTGAAAGAAACGCTCAAAACGCCCATGAGTTTTGCCGAAATGGACGCCGCGGCGGACGAAAGCGGTTACGACGAAACGTTCGACGTCAACGATAAGGCTTTTTTCGCGCCCGACAACATGCGGGAGGCGATCTTGGCCTATATGCGGCGCCGCGGCATACCGCTGCCGCCCGACGAAAAGGGGCTGGTGCGTTCGGTCTACCGCAGCCTCGCCAAGTGCTATGCGGAAACGTTCGCTTTGCTCGAAAAGAATACGGGCAGAACGTACGGCGAACTCTACATCGTGGGCGGGGGCGCGAAGAACAAGCCGCTCAACCGTTTTACCGAAGAGTTCACGAAAAAGAAAGTAATCGCGCTGCCGATCGAGTCGACGGCGCTCGGCAACATAAAAATTCAGATGGGAGAGTAAAATGAGCAGATACGAAGAGGCGAAAAAGATGTACGCGACGTTCGGCGCAGACGCGGAACGCGCGCTGGAAAAAGTCAGGGAAATACCCGTTTCCATGCATTGCTGGCAGGGGGACGACGTAAACGGTTTCGAGGGCGCGGGCGAGCTGACGGGCGGCATACAGGCCACGGGCAATTACCCGGGAAAGGCGCGGAATTTTGAAGAACTCACCGCGGATATGGGCTTTGCGTTCCGCTTTATCCCCGGCAAAAAGAGGATAAATCTGCACGCGAGTTACGCCGCTGCGGATAAAAAGGCCGACCGCGACGCGCTCGAACCGAAGCATTTCGACAAGTGGATAGAATACGCCGCGCGGAGAGGATTGGGGATAGACATGAACCCCACGTTCTTTTCCCATCCGCTCTCGGCAAACGGCACGCTTTCCGCGGCGGACGAATCCGTGCGGCAGTTTTGGGTGCGCCACGCCAAGGCGGTGAGAAAGATCTCCGCCTATATCGGGGAAAAGCTGGACTCTCCCTGCCTGTGCAACGTGTGGATTCCGGACGGCCTCAAGGACGTGCCCGCCGACAGAACGGCGCCCCGCGCGCGGCTGAAAAAGAGCCTGGACGAGATCTATTCCGTAAAATACGATAAAAAATTCATCGTCGATTCGGTGGAGAGCAAGGTGTTCGGCATCGGCATGGAAAGCTATACCGTCGGTTCGTTTGAATTTTACATGAACTACGCGGCGAAAAACGGCATCTGCTGTCTTCTGGATAACGGGCATTTCCACCCGACGGAAACGGTGTCCGATAAAATTTCCTCCATGCTCCTTTTTTCCGACAGGCTGGCGCTGCACGTTACCCGCCCCGTCCGCTGGGACAGCGACCACGTGGTGCTCTTCGAGGACGAACTGAAAGAGATCGCCAAGGAAATCGTGTTTGCGGGCGCGGAGGACAAAGTGCTTATCGGCCTCGACTATTTCGACGCCAGCATCAACCGCGTCGCCGCATGGATCGTGGGCATGCGCAACATGCAGAAAGCGTTGCTTTACGCTCTCCTGCTGCCGCAGGAAAGAATGAAGGCCATGCAGGAAAGCCGCGATTTCACCGCGCTTATGGCTGCGGGAGAAGAGGCGAAGATCATGCCTTTCGGCGACGTATGGAACGAATACCTGCGGCGCGAGGGCGCGGACGGAAACTGGCTTGCGGAAGTGAAAAAATACGAAAAGGAAGTGCTTTCGGAGAGATGAGTATGAATTTCGATAAGATAAAGAAGGCGATCACGCAGAGCGTGCTCGACGTGAAGAGCGCGCCCTTCGTGCGGGAGATGTGCAAGGCTTGCTCCAACATGTACCGCTTGGGCTGGGACGAGCGCAACGGCGGCAACATAAGCCGTATGCTCGACGAGAACGAACTGGAAAAATATCTCGATACGAACGCTTGCCTCCGCGAGATCCCGATGGGCTTCAAGGCGGAAAAGCTCGCGGGCAGATGCTTTCTCGTTACGGGCACGGGCAAATACTTTAAAAACGTGGAGGAAGACCCTGAAAACAACCTCGGCATCATCAAAATAGCGGCGGACGGCGAAACCGCGCGCCTGCTGTGGGGCTGGGAGGACGGCGGAAAGTTCACGAGCGAACTGCCCGCGCACCTCATGAGCCATATGAGCAGGCTCTCGGCCGATCCCGAAAACAGGATCGTCATGCACACGCACCCCACGAATATCCTGGCAATGACTTTCGTGCACGATCTCGACGAGCGCGCGTTCACCCGCACGCTGTGGAGGATGATCACGGAATGCATGGTCGTTTTTCCCGACGGCGTGGGCGTGCTGCCCTGGATGCTCTGCGGCAACAACGAGATCGGCGAGGCTACTGCGGAAAAGATGAAGGAGTTCCGCCTGGTCGTCTGGGCGAACCACGGCATTTACGGCGCGGGAAGGACGATGGACGAAGCGTTCGGCCTCATAGAAACGGTGGAAAAGGCGGCGGAGATCTATCTCAAGACGGCGCACCTGCCGATCAGGAACACCATTACGGACGCGCAGCTGAAAATCATTGCGGACGGTTTCGGCCTCAAGGCGAAAGAAGGCTGGCTCGATCTGTAACGCCAATGCGCGCGGCCGGCCGCGCGCGTTAAATTTTTTTTCCGCAAAGCTTATAAAGCGATTGACAAATTTCCTCCGATTTGATATTATAGAAAAAATTACAAAGGAGCGGAAAAAAGTGTTTTTCAAAAACGCGCGAATATTGACGGAAAACGGCCTCGAGCCGTTTGACATAGTAGTCGAAAACGGTTTTGTAACGGACATTTTAAATCCCGCAGCCGAGGAAAAAGAAGTTTTTTCCGACGGTAAAGCCGTTATTTCTTTAAAAAACAAAATTATTTTACCGGGTTTGATCGATGTACACGTACATTTAAGGGAGCCCGGTTTTTTTTATAAAGAAAGCGTGAAAAGCGGCACGTGCGCGGCTGCCGCGGGCGGGTTTACGGCGGTGTGCGCCATGCCGAATCTGAACCCCTGCCCCGACAGCTGCGAACATCTGAAAGCGGAAGAAGACGTTATCGCGAGGGACGCGGAAATCGGCGTTTTTCCTTACGCCTGCATCACGGAGGGAGAGCGGGGCGAAAAGCTTGTCGATTTTGAAAAGCTCGCGCCGCGCGCTGTCGCCTTTTCGGACGACGGGCGGGGCGTGCAGAATCCCGCGGTCATGGAAGAGGCTATGCGGCGGGTAAAGCCGCTCGGCAAGGTGATCGCCGCGCATTCGGAGGATAATTCGCTTTTATGCGGGGGATACGTACACGAGGGCGTTTACGCCGCGGAGCACCGCCACAGGGGAATTTCCTCCGCGAGCGAGTATAAACAGATAGAGCGCGATTTGGCCCTTGCGAAAAAGATAGGGCACAAACACCACGTTTGCCACGTTTCCGCAAAGGAAAGCGTGGAACTGATCCGCCGCGCCAAGGCGGACGGGGCGGACGTTACCTGCGAAACCGCGCCGCACTACCTCGTTTTGTGCGACGAAGATCTGCGCGAGGAGGGGCGTTTCAAAATGAACCCGCCGCTCCGCGGCAGAGAGGATCGGGAGGCGCTGATAGAGGGACTTTCGGACGGCACGATAGACATGATCGCCACCGATCACGCGCCGCATTCCGCGGAGGAAAAGAACCGCGGGCTGGAAAAGAGCGCGTTCGGCGTCAGCGGCATAGAAACGTCGTTCCCGCTGATGTACACGTACTTTGTGAAAACGGGGATACTGAGCTTGAAAAAGCTCGCGGAACTGATGTGCATAAACCCCGCAAAGCGTTTTTCCCTGGACGGCGGCTGGCTGAAAAAGGGAAGCAGGGCGAATTTTGCGGTGTTCGATACCGAAAAAAAATACCGTATCGACGCGCAGAATTTTTTATCCAAAGGAAAAAGCACGCCGTTCGACGGATACGAAGTATACGGAGAATGCGCGATGACAATTTATAACGGGAGGATCATATGGCAAAAGAATTCGACAGAAAAATAGTTTTTGAAGACGGAAGCGAGTATTACGGCTACTCGTTCGGCGCCCGTGCGGACAGGGTGTGCGAGGCGGTGTTCAACACCTCGCCCGTGGGGTATCAGGAAATCGTGTCCGACCCGTCGTACACGGGCCAGCTCGTGGCGATGACTTATCCCGTCGTGGGCAGCTGCGGCGTATGCGACGAAGATTACGAAACGAAAATCCCCGCGCTGGGCGCGCTCGCCGTGCGCGATTACAACGATCAGCCCAGCAATTTCCGCTGTACGAAAACGCTTTCGGCGATGATGGAAGAATACGGCATTCCCGGCATATACGGCATAGATACGCGCAAGCTCGCGCGTTCGCTCCGCGACGAAGGCAGCCGCCGCTGTATCCTCTGCGCCGCGGACATGCCCGCGGCGGAAGCCGTCGAGGCCATAAAAAACGCGCCCGTTCTGCGCGACGCCGTGAAACGGGCGTCCTCCCGCATGAAATGGTATTCCAAGACCGCGCACCCGAAATACGACGTCGCGGTGGTGGACTGCGGCGTAAAGCTCAGCGTCGTGCGCAGTCTCAATAAACGCGGCTGCAACGTTACCGTGCTGCCTTACAACGCCTCCGCGGAAGAAGTTCTCGCGGCCGACTTCGACGGCGTGCTCTTTTCCGACGGGCCGGGCGATCCCCGCGACGCGGCGGAGAGCGTCGAACTCATGAAAGGGCTTTTGGGCAAAGTCCCCGTGTTCGGCACGGGACTGGGGCACCTGATCCTGGCCGCGGCCTGCGGCGGAAAGATAAACAGACTGAAATTCGGCCATCACGGCGGAAATTACCCCGTGCGCGAAGTAAAGACGGGCAAAATAGAAATAACCGCGCAGAACACCTTGTATGCGGCGGACGAACGGAGCCTTGCAAAAACGCCGCTGACCGTAACGCACGTCAACGTGCTCGATAATACGGCGGACGGATTGGAATATGCGGGCGGCAGGGCGTTTTCCGTACAGTATGCGCCCGACGCCGCCGCTTACGAGAGATTTACCGCACTTATGGAGGAAAACCGCAATGCCTAAGAGAACAGACATCAAAAAAATACTCGTGATAGGGAGCGGCCCGATCGTCATCGGCCAGGCCGCGGAATTCGACTATGCGGGCACGCAGGCCTGCCTTGCGCTGAAAGAAGAGGGGTACGAAGTCGTGCTCGTCAACTCCAACCCCGCGACCATCATGACCGACACGCAGACGGCGGACAAGGTCTATATGGAACCGCTCACGCTGGAATATCTCGGTAAAATCCTGCGCTACGAGCGCCCCGACGCCATCATTCCGGGGATAGGCGGACAGACGGGGCTTAACCTCGCCATGCAGCTTTCGAGAAAGGGCGTTTTGGACGAATGCCACGTAAAAATGCTCGGTACGCCGCCCGAAAGCATCGAGCGCGCGGAGGACAGGGAACTTTTCAAAGAGCTGTGCGAGTCCCTGGGGGAACCCGTTCTTCCCAGCCTGATCGCAACCAGCATGGAAGAGGGCGTGGCCGCGGCGGAAAAGATAGGCTATCCCGTAGTGCTCCGTCCCGCGTTCACGCTGGGCGGTACGGGAGGCGGCTTTGCGGATAACGAGGAAGAACTGCGCGAAATCCTGAAAAACGCCCTCGTGCTCTCGCCCGTCGGGCAGGTGCTCGTGGAAAAGAGCATAAAGGGGTTCAAAGAGATCGAATTCGAGGTGATGCGCGACGAAAACGACACCGCCATCACCGTGTGCAGCATGGAAAACGTCGATCCCGTGGGGATACACACGGGCGATTCCATCGTCATTGCACCCGCCGTCACCCTCGCGGATAAGGAATACCAAATGCTGCGCTCCGCCGCGCTCAGGATCATCGATTCGCTCGGCATTGAGGGCGGCTGCAACTGCCAGTTTGCGCTCAACCCGGAAAGCTTTGAATATGCCGTCATTGAGGTCAACCCCCGCGTGAGCCGTTCGAGCGCGCTCGCCTCCAAGGCCACGGGTTACCCGATCGCCAAGGTCGCGGCCAAGATCGCCCTCGGCTATACGCTGCCGGAAATCCCGAACACTGTGACCGGCGGCAAGACCTGCGCCTGTTTCGAGCCGGCGCTCGATTACGTTGTGGTCAAGCTCCCCAAATGGCCGTTTGACAAGTTCGTTTACGCCAAGCGCACGCTCGGCACGCAGATGAAGGCCACCGGCGAGGTGATGGCCATCGGCGCAACGTTTGAAGAAGCGCTCATGAAGGCTGTGCGCGGTGCGGAAATCGGCCACATGAGCCTCAATACCCCGGCGCTAGAGGGCCTTTCCCGCGCTGAACTCATGGAAAAGCTCCGCGTTTGCGACGACCGGCGCCTGTTCACCGTGTTTGCGGCATGCAAGGCCGGCATCTCCGCGGACGAAATCCACGCCGTCACGAAGATCGACGAATGGTTCCTTTATAAGCTCACAAACCTCGTGCGGCTGGAAGCGCGCCTTTCCGCCGAACCGCTCACCGATGCGCTGTACCGGGAAGCGAAGCGCATGGGCTACCCGGACAAGGTCATCCAAAGCATCTCCGGGCAGGAAATCAAAACCCCGCTCCTGCCGGTTTACAAGATGGTCGATACCTGTCTCTTATACACATCTGACGCTGCCGACGA
>ENA-OYXD01000479-OYXD01000479.1-human-gut-metagenome-genome-assembly--contig:-NODE-479-length-22055-cov-6.197682_pt1 | contig 22055 bp, 17 predicted proteins | sample MGYA00244818_ERZ653412 | MGnify/ENA primary metagenome ERZ653412 (study PRJEB26926, sample SAMN06165146) | human gut metagenome | biome: ENVO:00009003; feature: ENVO:2100002; material: ENVO:00002003...
CGAGATTACTACGCGTCTCGTGGGCTCGGAGATGTGTATAAGAGACAGACATATATCTATATCTGATAAATTATGCAAATTACTGAATGTCAATACATATGATCATTTTCGTGACATCACGAAAATGGTCGCATTTGACAGTGGATCTAAGCATTAAACAAATGCTATGGCAATACGGAATAAAAACCCGAGAACCTTCCTCCTGCTGAGGACATCAAGAAAGTGGAACGCAGAGTGGCAAGCAACGAGAAGAAAATAGAAAAAAACTTCAAGTAAATTGCCAAAGAAGGTTGAATGATATTGAATAATCTTAAGGCAGACAAATATAATAAGTGAGGTTATTTCAACACTCTCAGAAACCTTCTCGCAAGAAGATGTTTGTTTATAAAATCAACTTTTGTCGGTAGTGAGAAATAATTTTAAAGATTGGGCTGAGAACAACAATGACTGAACATAAAAACATACAAAACACGCAAGATAATTTAGACTTGCAAGGTGACTCGTGGGTAGATAGAGAGTTTTCTCATCCAACCAGGACAATTCGCCTTGCAACATCTTTTAGTGGTATAGGAGCTATAGAATACGCTTTTAAAAGATTGAATCTGAATGTCGAGATTGTATTTGCTGGGGATATAGATGCGAACTGCAAAAAGGCATACTTTGCAAATTACAAAATATCAGAAGAACAATGGCATACAGATATACATAATTTAGATGCAAAACCGTACAAAGGCAAGGTTGACCTATTTGTTGGAGGAGCACCTTGTCAAGCATTCTCTATTGTCGGAGAACAACGAGGATTTGATGATACAAGAGGAACGCTGTTTAGAGAATTTGCAAGGGTCGTAAAAGAATGTCAACCGAAGGTCTTTATCTTTGAAAATGTACAGGGACTGTTTAAGCATGACCAAGGTCGCACATGGGAAGTGATATACAATACGTTCAAGGAATATTGCGGATATGATGTACATTATCAGCTTCTTAATGCAAGGGATTATGGTATACCGCAGACAAGAGAGCGTCTATATTGTATTGGCTTTAGGAAAAAGACAAAATTCAAATACCCCACCCCAATTCCTCTCAAATATAAAATGTATGATTTTTTGGAAGATTATACAAATTGTGAATATTTCGAGAAGGATAAAGGAGTGAAATTTTTGTCATCAAATGAAGAACATCGCCAAGCAATAATTGAAGGTTCTGAACCGGAAAAATTTAATGATTTCATTTTCCCAGTGAGAGAAATAGATGATAAATATTATCTTTCAGAAAAAGTTGCGAAGTACGTATTGTGTTCAGGTACAAAAACATTTAAAACACCTATAAAGACCGACTTAGACATAGCTCGTCCACTATTGCAATCTATGCATAAAATGCATCGTGCCGGAATTGACAACTATGTTACATATAATAAAGACAAAGGTATTAACGGATTGAGAAAACTTACTCCAAGAGAATGCTTACGTCTTATGGGATTCAAGGATGATTTCAAAATAGCTGTAAGTAATACATCCGCATATATGGAAGCAGGGAATAGTATTGTTGTTGATGTCCTAATTGCATTGCTGAAACAGATGGATATAACGAAATATGGAATAGAAAATGAATAATATATATTCTAACATACAAAATACGAGTGCCAATATTGATTCTAAAACGGATTGGCGACTTCATGAGTTTTCTCATCCAGAGAGAACTATAAGGCTTGCTACATCTTTTAGTGGGATTGGTGCTATAGAACATTCTATGCACCGCTTAGGTCTTAAATGCCAAATACAGTTTGCAGGAGACATTGATGCAAACTGTAAAAAAGCATATTTCGCTAATTATCCAATATCTGAAGCTCAATGGCATACAGATGTGCATGACTTCGATGCAAAACCATACAAAGGCAAAATTGATTTGTTCGTGGGTGGAGCACCATGCCAAGCATTTTCATTACGAGGAAAGCATGGCGGGTTTGAAGATACACGAGGCACCTTATTTCGTGAATTTGCTCGTATTGTTATAGAATGCCAACCTAAAGTATTTATCTTTGAAAATGTAAAAGGAATGCTTAGCCATGACAAAGGTAAAACATGGAAGGTTATTAAGAATACTTTTGAGAACGATTGTGACTATGATGTATACTATCAAGTATTAAATGGCAAAGATTATGGTGTACCCCAAAGTCGTGAACGCATTTATTGCATTGGATTTAAAAAAGAGACTGATTTCAAATATCCAGCACCAATACCTTTGGTGAATACCGTGTATGATTATCTTCAGAAGCAATTCGAGAAAAAGTATTTGCTTAAACAAAAGGGAGTAAACTTTATAACGAGAAGTATAAATTATCAAAAAAGCTATACTCAAATTAATGGTGATATTCTCTTGTGTCAAAAAAGGAATCAGCAGTTTAATTGGCATGGCGATTTTGTCTTTCATCCTAAAATGATAGATGATACTAATACCCCTCAAACTGATGAGAATCTATTTGCGTTGAAAGATTATGAAGAAAGCTATTTTAAAGATCATCATTCTGAAAAATATGCAATAAGGCAATGTGGAGAAGATTATAAAATTATGGAAGAAGTTGACGCAACCCAAATAGATATTCAATATGGTAGATTTCGTAAACTAACCCCACGAGAATGTCTTCGTTTGATGGGATTTGATGATACTTTTAGAATTGTTTGCTCTGATACAGAAACCTACAAACAAGCAGGAAATAGTATTATAGTTGATGTCTTAATGGCATTAATGAAGCAAATTGACATAACAAAATACGGGCATAATGGCTGATGTAATATGTAGGTGGCGAAATGCTACACCCAAAACAGTTTGTGAGTTTGTACAGCACTTACCTCACGAACAAATGAGTTCAGAAGATTTCAGACTTCGTATGGGGAATGATTTCTTTCACACAGCTTATCAATTGGCGTGTCAATTAGGATTATATCTTGAAGACCAAGATAAATATATTCCACGGTTTACGCATTCCATTACGGAAGATGAAGCTAGGGAATATTTGGAGCATTGGATACAATGTTATTATGCTCCAAATCCATTCACAAAAAGCCTAAAAGGATTGACCGAACCTGTTTTTGTTTTAGAAGAACTTGTAAAATATTTAGAGCAGCACGATTCTTCGGCAAATTTAAAGGATGCTTTGACTAACATTTTTCATGACCCTATGGGTAACATGGACATTATGACAAATGCACTTAACAATTATTCTAAGGTTATAGTCGTCAAGAATGGATATGCTAAATTAGAAACAAATTATAAGGATTATATGAAACAGATGCCTAATAGAAATGATAAGGAGGCCTTCTTTAAGAATTTTGATACAAAACTTAAGAAGCAAAATGTTGTTGATAATAGTACAGCATCCAACTATCGCCCCTACATCACCGCCATAAAATCCAAGCCATTCCTCCTGCTTGCTGGAATATCTGGCACAGGTAAAAGCCGAATAGTTCGAGAGTTGGCAAGAGCATGTTGGGAAGAAGGCACTGATGAATACAAGGCACAAAAGCCGAAGAACTTCCAAATGGTGCAGGTGAAACCAAATTGGCATGACTCAAGCGACTTGATTGGTTATGTGAGCCGTGTCAGCGGAAAGGCAGAGTATGTGGCAGGAGAGTTCTTGAAATTCATCGCCAAAGCATGGGAAGATACTGAAACGCCATACTTCTTGTGCTTGGACGAGATGAACCTTGCACCTGTAGAACAATACTTTGCAGAATATTTGAGTGTGATAGAGTCTCGCAAGAGTCATGGGGATGGTATTGTGACAACCGGCCCTATATTGGAAAAGGCTGATGAAGAGTGGTACTTCAACTTGACAGCTTCACTGACATCAGACGAAGACATTCGCAAGCAATTCAACGAGGAAGGCATCAGCATCCCTCAAAACCTCATTGTCGTAGGAACGGTGAATATGGACGAGACCACATTCTCGTTCTCTCGCAAGGTGCTCGACCGTGCCATGACTATCGAAATGAACGAGGTGGACTTGCATGGCGGTCTGACCAAACGTCACGAAAGCATTGGCAAGTTGAGTAATGCAGAGCTTGTCGGCTCTGCCGTGGAAGGCGTAGATGTTTACAACGACTACACCGATGTTTGCGACATTGCACTTGGCTATCTGCAAAAGGTAAATGACATATTGGAGGGTACTCCATTCAAGGTGGCTTACCGCACCCGTAACGAGTTCCTGCTCTATGTGGTGAACAACTTGCCGTATTGCAAAGACGAAAACGGCAACGATTTGGAGCAAGGCTATGTCATAGCTCGTGCCTTGGACGAGATTACCAGCATGAAAGTATTATCGCGTATTGAGGGTGACGACACGAAGGTTAGCGACGAACTACTTGACAACTTAAGCAAAGCTATCGAGGACGGATTGAAGACTGTGTCGGGAGAGGAGAATACAGTAAAATCCATATCTTTGGCGAAACTGAAGGAGATGAAAGCCAAACTCGTTTCGGGATATACAAGTTTTTGGAGCTAAAAAGCAATACGGATGGAACTATTGACGATTGAGCATAAAGACTTCACGATGATTGTCGAATGCACGAAGTTCGACGGCATTTGGAACAAGGCTAAGAGTAACGTGGGCGAGGACAAACTCTACTCCACTTACTCTTGGTCGGAAGGTGTAGTGTCTGTTAAGCGTACATTGGATGCCGACCATGAAATAGACATTGAGCAAGGTGTTCCTGCTCCAGCCACATTCTTCGACAATGCCGACTATCCCATATGGATAGAGTTCAAAGACTATGTGAAAGACGCTCAGTTTGGTTCCATCCTGCAAAACGACAACGACCGTTTCTCCTTTCGTCGTCACATCTTGGCTGGTTTCATCAACTACAAGAACGAGATAGGACGAAGCGAGATACAGATTATATATAAGGTAGACAAAGAGACAAGGACATTCCGTTTCGGTTTTGAAGTTCTGAGTACGAAGCTCGACTATCATGAGCATTGGCGCATAATCGTGGAGGATATAGAGCGAGAATACCGCATGTTGTCTTTGGACTATATGCGACGCACATTTCATGGTTTCTCGCCCGACCAAAACGGCGAACATCCCGATATAGTCTGGTGGAGCGTGTTTGAAGGAGAACAACAGAAATTCATAAAAGCCTGCAAAAGCATCATTGACCGACCTCGCCACAGACTTCACGGTGAGGAGGTGTATCTGAGAGCGGACAAACTGAAGCAAACTCCCCATAACATAGAGAACAGACTGGCAGAACATCGCAAGGAACCTGCCTACCTCTATCGGGTGGAGCAACATATACTATCTAACGACACACAAGAGAACCGCTTTCTGAAGTTTGCACTTCATCAGATAAGCAAGCGGTATGAGGATCTGCGCCAACGCATTGAGGCGGTAAAGACAGCTTCAGGTACGATGAAGTCTGCCATGCTTGCAACCTCAGAAACATTGAAACGGCTGCAACATCATCCCTTCTTCAGAACAATAGGAAGGTTCAAGGGAATAAGCCAAGAGAGCATGGTGCTGCAAAAGGCAACTGGCTACAGCCAAGTATACCGTACATGGAACTTGCTTAGAAGAGCCTATTCGCTGAATGACGGCTTGTATCGCTTGCAGACAAAGGATATAGCAACGCTCTATGAGATATGGTGTTTCATAGAGGTGAGCCATATTGTAAAGGCACAATTGAATCTTGACGATGAAGACGTAGAACATCGCAACCGTATGGAGATGAACGGCATCTTCTCCTGGGAGCTTGGCAAAGGCGAGCATTCACGCATATTGTTCCGCAAGGATGGCGTGGAGCTGGCGGAATTGGTATATAACCCAAAGAACGCCGACAAGGAAAACGACAATGTGGGCATGAAAGACTTGGTTGTGCCCACAGTGCCGCAGAAACCTGACATCGTGTTGCAGCTCACCAAGAACGATTTGCAGCAAGGCATGAAGATGACCTATCTCTTTGATGCGAAATACCGTATAGACGGCAAAGACAAGGGCGTGGATGTACCGCCTGAGGATGCCATCAATCAGATGCACCGCTATCGTGATGCCATATACTACAAAGATTATGATGCCAATGCCTTGAAGAAAGAGGTCATTGGCGGTTACATTCTCTTCCCCGGTGACGGTGAGCCAAACGATGTGGCTGTGTCGAAGTTCTATAAAACCATCAAGGAAGTGAATATCGGTGCTTTCCCTCTTCGTCCTAAGGATGTAGAGAACAGAAAACTTTTGGAGAATTTCATAGATGAACTTATACATACCAAATCATACGAGACCATTGCTCATGTTATACCGCAAAAGGGTGCGTATGTTGAGGTAGGCAATCGTGTACTTATTGGATTGGTGAAAGAAGACAACAGGCTGTTTCAAGCATTTATGGACGGAACTGCAACTCTGTATTATTCAGGAAAACAGTTCCCAACGACCATCGCCCTGCAAGATCTTCACTTCTTCATGCCATACATCAAAGGAAAAGGAATACGTGATGTGTATGAGATTGTCAAGGTGCGGACTATCACGGGCAAAGAGGCAAAACAAACGGATGAAGATGATGCCGACAGCAAGGCTCTCCGCCTGGCTTTTGAACTGCGGTATGTCCGCAAGCAATACGCAGAATTCCAACCGATAGACACAACAAAGATGATAGTCCACACGTTTGTTGATACGACTTTCGATAAGTTGGAAGAATGTGTGATAATAGATAAATTGTAAAAAACTATATAAGAGAATGAAAAGCATCGGATAAAGCCTGAGTTTCAGGAACAGCCAGAACTTATGCAAGTTAAATTGACCCTCCATATTCATAACGAGCCAACAAATGAGCCTGTAAATGAGCCTGTAAATGAGCCTGTAAATGAACGGCAGCAAACTATACTGTCTATCATGAAACAAAATCCATCTATAATAAGAGAAGATTTGGCAAACAAACTGGGTATTTCGCTTGCAACGTTAAAAAGAGAACTTACTTCGTTAAGAAAGGAAGGGTACATTACACGTAGCGGAAGTGATAAAAATGGACAATGGATTGTTCTTTCAAAATAGTTGTATGTACGTGAAAAAATCTGCCATATCTCCCAGCTTCTGCATAACTCGTTGTATATAAGCAAGATAAAGGCTGGCAGATAACTCGATAATCGGGTTATCTACCAGCCTATCTGCCAGCCTCAACAAGCTATCCTACAGCCTCAATAATCCTTCTGACAGCCTCAACAATCTATCTGACATAGTAGTTCTTTACAAGTGAGCACATTTTTATACAATTCAGTTTGCATTTTATTGTGACACCTCAAAGAAAAGCCTTATATTTGCAGAAGAAAAGCAGTTTAAAAGAAGTCTTCCATATGCTGAAAGACAACGAGATACGCCAGTACGGAGAATACCGCACCAAGCGCCTCGTCCTTGAAGCATGGAATAAATTTGGGTATAATTGTTGATTTCTAATATAATATTAAGAATGACTAAAATAGAACAAGACTTAAAAGACAGTTGGAAACTCTGTCCTCTTATAATAGCCCATCTTACAAAAGAGGTGGGCCTATTGAGGATTTGTATAGGGCAGACCACAGATATAGACATTAAAAGCTATCCACTAAAGGTAATTGATAAGCTAACAACCATGCTCACAACGCTTTGGAATGTTATAATTAAAGATAAAGATTTCTATGTAGCAAATGTCGTTATCAGGTCTATAACTGACAATGTTGCCTTACTTTTCCTCATTTACTATAAAGACGAAGGAGAAATTAGAGTTCTTAGACACTATTTATTTTTACTTGATGGCATTCGTTCAAGATTGGCGAACATAATTATACCCATAAAAAACGATGATATAACAGAAGAGGAATATCAAAAATTAGTAAAGCAGCAAGAAGACTTTAAAAGTATGCTAAATGGCTGCAAGAAATACATCATCGAATGTATAACTTCATTAAAGATATACAATACCAACAAATTAGGTATTGATATGTTGATGAAAAATAAAAAAGGAGAAGAGCAGTATAACTGGAAGTTCAAAACGCTTAATATTACACCTGCCCAAATCAACACAGAAAAAAATACTTATAATTGGAAAAGTATGTATTCAGAGATAAAACTTCCTGAAAAATTCTTTTCTTCTTTCCTGTCTGATTATGTACATGGGCTAAGTATGAGTAACATCACAATTGCTTCAGACAAGCAGAATATGGGAACATTAGTATATATAACTAAAGTCCTTATGGAACGTATTGAATTGTTCATACACAAGTATTATACAATAGAACTAGAGGACATTCAAAAGAATACGAAACAATAGTGTTTGGTTAAAAACAAAAAACTTTATGGAAAAATATATAGACATATTCAACCAACTCTGGGAGCACTCAGAAAATGAGGTCGTAGAGTTTAAGAAAGCAGAGACCAACTTTGATATTGACGAGTTGGGAAAGTACTTCTCCGCCCTCAGCAATGAAGCAAACTTACGAGAACATGAGTTCGCTTGGATAGTCTTCGGTGTTTGGGACAAGAAACACCAAATCATTGGCACCAGCTTCAAAGATGGTGAAGTAGCCTTGAACCGCCTAAAGCAAGACATGTCTCAACACACTACAGACAATCTCATCTTTAGGGATATTATACCTATTGAGGTTGAAGGCAAACGTGTTTTGTTGTTCCAAGTTCCTGCATCGCCACGCAATATCGTGATGCACTGGAAAGGTGTAGCTTATGGTCGTGATGGCGAAAGTCTAAAACCATTGAACCAAGCCAAACAAGATGCCATCCGCCAACAACCACCAATACCAGATTGGACAGCCCAACTCGTACCCAATGCGACCATCAATGATTTGGATGAGTTGGCTGTAGCCACAGCTAAAGTCATGTTCAAGAAAGTACACTCTTCAAGTATTCCTGCCGAAGAAATAGATGCGTGGACAACAGAAGAGTTCTTAGCTAATAGTATGATGATGCGAGACGGCCAAATCACTCGTGCTGCAATACTGTTATTAGGCAAGCCGCTTTCTATCCAAAAGATTCATCCTGCCGTTGCACAAATCACTTGGACTTGGGAAGATGAAGAAGGTATTGTGCAAGATTATGAACACTTCTCCATTCCTTTCATCTTGACTGTAGATAAGGTGTTGGGCAAGATACGCAACAAAACCATGCGCGAACTGCCAGGCGGAACCCTCTTTCCTGATACGATGAAGCAGTATGATGAATATACCATACGTGAGGCTCTACATAATGCCATCGCCCATCAAGATTACACCTTGCAACAACGCATAGTTTTCGTAGAAGGTCCAAGCACCTTATACTATGGCAATGGCGGTAGCTTTATTCCCGGTACCATAGAGAATGCTTTGGAGCATAAAGGCCCTCAGTTTCACTATCGCAACGAATGCTTATGCCGAGGCATGGTCAACTTCAACATGATTGATACCGTAGGACGTGGCATCAAGAAGATTTACACTGAACAACGCAATCGTTTCTTCCCCATGCCTGATTACGATATTGACAATGAGCATCGTACTGTAGGAGTCACTATCTATGGCAAGATGATTGACGAGAAATATACCAACTTGCTAAAGAGCAACCAATCCTTATCATTGAAAGAATGTCTTTGGCTGGATGCCGTACAGAAGCATCATCCTATTACAAAAGAAGCAGCCAAGCATCTTTATGACAAAGGCTTGATAGAAGGTCGTGCGCCTCATTATACAATATCCCTTAAGGTTGCCAAACTGACTAAACAGATAGGACATTACACTAAGGAGAAAGGACTAAACGAGACAAGCATCCAAAAGTTGGTACTTCAACTAGCACATAATGCAGGAGAATTGGGATTTAAACGCAAAGATGTTTTTGAAAGCTTGCAGCATGTTCTTCCCTCAAGTTACACATATGATGAGAAATTAAGAAAGATAGGTTATCTTCTTAGAAAAATGGCTAAAGACGGATTTATCATCAAAGCATCCAACGGCAAGCAATGGAACATCACCACAAAAGGCGAACAAAAACTTAGCTAAAACGACCATTTTAGTCGTTTTTAGTCGTTTTTAGTCGTTTTTAGTCGTTTTTGTGGTCGTTGCGGTCGTTATCGGCTATTTTCGGTCGTTTTAAGTCGTTCTTACGGTCGTTGCGGTCGTTATTTGTCTTAACAAGTCACAAACTACTTATACATATATAATAACACTGTACGTGAAAAAATCTGCCATATCTCCCAGCTTCTGCATAACTCGTTGTATATAAGCAAAATAAAGGCTGGCAGATAACTCGAAAATCGGGTTATCTACCAGCCTATCTACCAGCCTTAACAAGCTATCCTCCAGCCTCAATAATTCTTCTGCCAGCCTCAACAATCTATCTGACATGGTAGTTCTTTACAAGTGAGCACATTTTTATACAATTCAGTTTGCATTTTATTGTAACACCTCAAAGAAAAGCATTATATTTGCAGAAGAAAGGCTGTTTAAACAAAGCCTTCCATATGCTCAAAGACAACGAGATACGCCAGTACGGAGAATACCGCACCAAGCGCCTCGTCCTCGAAGCCTGGAACAAATTCGGATTTGACAATTAAAAAGAGATAAGTATGACTAAAGAAGATAATATTATACTATATCACTATACCACAATGAATACGTTCTATAATATGATAGAATATTCTTTGTGTTATAAGGAAGGCGATATACATCCAAAATATATAACAATGTGGGCAACACATTACGCCTTTCAAAACGATCCTACAGAATGTCAGTTGTTCTTTGAAGGATTAAAAGCCGGTGTGCTTGATTATACTAAAAAGAACAACATTCCACTTAACTACAAAGAAAAGGAACTCACACAACATCCACAGTACAATCTGAACATATTTACGATTTCGTTCTCTAAGCAGGAAGACGATTTAACGATGTGGCGTGGCTATGGACAAAATGGAGATGGCATAAGTTTAGGTTTCGATTTCTCCAAGCTTCCATCAACTTTACCTATGTATGGAGCTGATCCTTACAGAAGTAGATTGTAAAAAGCGAATAATGGAAAAATATAGGCCCTTCACACCTTTCGCCTTCAACGTGTCCTGCAGACCGACCAGAGCCTTCTTAACCTCGTCGTCGAAACGTATTGCTATGAATATGAGAGCCATTATTGTGAGTGTTAGTTAATGGTATTTCTTAAATATCAGAACTTTACTTTTCTTCTATTTTTATGCGAAGTTACACAAAATATATGGGATATCAAACAAATTTTATACAAACGGTAAACACATAAAAATGCGGTAGAGTTTTACTTTCTCTACCGCAATCTTAAAATGTAGTTTTGTTTTACTTGTTCTTCTCGTAATATCCAATGGCAGTCTGAATGTTTTTCTGTACTGCCTTTGTGCTGAACGTCGCACCTGTGCATCCGTCTATGTCTGTGCGTTCGGTGAGCTTCTTAGCCTTTGATACTTTCAGGTTGTTGTAAAGTGGCAGCAGAAACTTCTTTATGCGGGCGAAGTAAGGCACAGTTTCTTCATTTTTCAGAGCCACCACTTTCAGCACCTTTCCGTTCTTGAAGTACACCTCTACTGGTGTGCCTTTGCGAAAGCCACGGGCTTTACATATCGTGCTGGTGTTAACTGAGCAGGTGCCGTCGGCGTGTCGTTTCATCACGTTGTCGGCTTGGATGGTGCTGGCTGCGAGGAGCAGCAATAGTGTAGCTGCTCCTCTTTTTATGCACTTCTTTATTGAAAGCATATTCTTTGTCATTTTTTGTTCTTTTCCTAAGTTATTTCATTGTTACCTGAATGCGATTGCCGGGCGCTGTAAGTTGTCGGCAGAAGTCGCGAATGCTGTCAGTGGTTAGACTATCTACCTTCTGCAAATAGTCCTTGTTGAAGTCGATGCCCTCACGCAGTTCGTGATAGCGCACGTATTCCCACCATCCGTTGGTGAGCACGGCGCGGCTGTAGTTCTTGCGGGCATATTCCTTCACCTTCTCCAACTGCTCCTCGGTGGGACCCTCTGCTGCCATACGTTGCAGTTGCTGGTCTATTACGGGCAGAAGCTCGTCATATTTGTTCGGGTCGCAACGGAAGCTGACGGTCATTGAGCATCCGTCTGTAGGATATCTCCAGAACTGTCCCTCCACGTTAACGCCGTATGTGCCTCCCTTTTCCTCGCGCACCTTTTCTGTGTAGACGCCGCGCATAATCTGAGAGAGCACGTCGAGCTTGAGGTCTGTGTCAGCGGTATAGGCTATTGGTGCAGAATAGACGATGTTGGTCTGTGCCGAAGGTGTTGCCATTTCTTTGTGGAACACCTTTGTCACCTTTCCTTTCTGAATGTCGAGAGTGTATTCTCCGGGCTTGCAGTTGTTGTTGGTGTTCTTCTTTCCTGGCAAACTTGCAACGTACTGGCAGAGAAGTTCTTCGAAGTCGTCCTCGCGTATGTCACCCGTAATGATAAGGTTCATGCCTGCAAGATTGCTGAAGCGCTCGTTGTAAATCTGATAGATGCGGTCGAAGCTTACCTCCTTCATTCTGTCAGCCGTGAGCGGTTGGGTGCGTTTGCGTTCTCCGTATACGGCTACGCGCAACGAGTCGTTGTAGGTGACGTTAGGGCTTGCGTTGCGGTTACGCAACATCGACTGCTGCTTGGTTATCATATTCTGGAATATGGCTTTGTCCTTGCGCGGATTGGTGAGGTAGAGATACATTATCTGCAACCACGTCTTTAGGTCGGATGCCACGCACACTCCCTTTACTCCCTCTTCTTCTGCGTCGATGTATGGCACCACGCGCAGCGCCTTGCCGCGGCGCTTCTTCTCGAGAGTGAGAAAGTCGAAGTCGGCTGCTCCGCTCTCTTTCACTACGCTTCCGAGGAATTGCAGCGTCGGAGCGTCTGTGTCAGGATAGAGCGAGCGACCGCCCATGCGAAACATGTTTATAGTAAGACGGTTGGGCTCGATGTCTGACTGTCGGGCGCTCACCTTTATGCCGTTAGAGAGGAGATATTCGGTGTAGCCGTTGGCGGCTGTATGCTTGGCGAGAATCTTGCCCTTCTTGGGTAGCTTCTTCATGAATACAGGGTCAACCTGACGTGACGAGTTGTCGTTGGCATATTCATGCTTCTGTGCGTTCTCTATCCATGACTTGAACTGATCTACCGAAGGCATGGTGTATGGCTTGCCGTCATATTCTGTCGGACCGAAGACGATGCACACCTGATTCTGATTGTCTGCCATCTCCTTCATCGTCTCGTTGATGTCGTCAAGAGTGACGCTGGCAGAAAATTCTGCCTCCAGCGCTGCCTCGTATTCGATGTTCATGCAAGGCTCGTCGCTGCAGAAGTTAGACACGATGTTCTTGGCATATTCGGCGTTGCGTGTCTTGTCCTTGTTGTCAAGACGGTGTTCGATGTTGACGGTGTGCTGCACCTTGGCATGCTCCAGTTCGGCTTCTGTGAATCCGTAACGTCTTGCCTTCTCCACAATCTCTATGGCAGCATCAATGCCAACCTGCGGATTGTTGGGCATCAGACCGATGTTGAGAGCGAAGGCGTCCTTCTCGGTGGTGACGTAGAAGCTGCCTGCGCGACAACTTGCTGACATCACTCTCGGCTGAGCCTCATGTGAGAGTTGAGCCAGTCGCTGACGCAGTATGAACATGGCGAGTTTCGACTTGTAGCTGCCGAGGAAAGCCTCGCGTGTGGCTCTCGTCTCTCGTGGCTCGGCGTCATGCTTCATGTATAGCGAGAAGTTGAGCGTGGGCTGCTCTTTGTCGGCTTTGGTGTATACTATCATTTCCTTGTTGTCAGGCACCGTATAGTAAGTGCGCTGTGGGGCGCCGGCTGGTACCGAGTCGTCATTAAAGAGGCTCTTTATCTTGGCTTCTATCTCGTCCACATTGATGTCGCCCACAACGATAATGCCCTGCAGGTCGGGACGATACCACTTGTGGTAATAGTCGCGCAGAACATCGTAATGGAACGTATCCACCACTTCTATATGTCCTATCGGCAGACAGTCGGCATACTTCGATCCAGCGTATATCACAGGCATGGCATTCTCCATCATACGCTGCGATGCCATGCGTGAGCGTCGTGTACGCCATTCCTCACGTATCACGCCACGCTCCTGGTCGATTTCGTTGTCCTTGAGCAGCAACGAGCCAGCCCAGTCATGCAGAATGATGAGGCAGGTGTCGGTCACGCCCGCCTTGCTCACGGGAGCGTTGGATATGTTATAGACGGTCTGGTCTATGGAGGTGTAGGCATTGAGGTCGGCACCGAACTTTATGCCGTTGCGTTCACACCAGTTACGTACGGAGCGTTCGCCGCCATTGCCGTCGGGGAAGTTGCGTGTACCGTTGAATGCCATGTGCTCCAGGAAGTGAGCCAGACCGCGCTGCTCGGGCTTTTCAAGTATTGAGCCCACACGCTGAGCGATGTAGAAGTCGGCTTGTCCAGGTGTCTGGGCGTTGTGGCGTATGTAATAGGTAAGCCCGTTGGCGAGTTTGCCTTTGCGAATGCAGCTGTCGAGAGGCAAGGTCTGTGCCGAGACAGCTATGCAGCTGCCAAGGCACATAAGAAGAGAGAAGATTCGTCTTTGTCTCATATTGAGTATTTAATAGGTTGTTTTTAGAGTAGAGTGTCTGTTTATTTCTCAACCATCTGAACGCCTCCGACTGTATATTCCTTGTTGTTCTTGACAATTACGATCTTGCCGTTTTTCAGGAATACGCCGTTGACGGTCTTGTTTACATTCACGTCGCTGATGCCAGTTGTGTCTGTCGGGTCGAGAGGCAGAACATTGAGTCCGGCTCCTATCACGTTGCCATCGCCAAGAGCAATGGTGGTGTTGCCGCGCAGGTTGCCGATAAACTCAGAGGTGCCAGTAGATGTTACCTCGCCATTGTTAGTGCACTTCACTACCGATACCAGTCCTTCGGCACGTGCCGAATTGCCTACGATGCCGGCTACGTAAAGGTCCTGTCCGCTTACTGCTCCGTTATTGACGCAGTTGCTGATAGCCGTTGCTGCCTCGTCGCCCTTCATCACGTTGCCGACGATGCCGCCCACGTTCTTCACGCCGTTAATCGAACCGCTGTTTGTGCAACCCTCAATGTCCACAGCGTTGCTGGCGCAGCTTACGATGCCGGCTGTGTACTGCTTGCTCTTGGCTGTTCCCTTAGTGTCGTCCACGTTGCCGCTGTTGGTGCAGTTTCGTATGGCGCCAGAGTAAGAGCCGGCAATGCCTGCCGAACCAAGTCCGTTGCTGGTTGAAAGATTGCCGCTGTTGGTGCAGCCCTCTATAAGATAGCTGTACGTAGTGATGCTTTTGCCCGACTGCGATCCACCGCAGATGCCAGAAGCGTAAGTCATAGCAGTCACGTTGCCGTAGTTATGGCAGTCTTTCACGGTTCCGTTGCCGTTGACCATGAATCCGCATATTCCGCCGGCAGCGAAGTTTGTGGCTGTGATGTCTGCATAGTTGGAGCAGTTCTGGATGGTACCCATATTTAGCGAAGCGATGGAGCCGACGTAGTTATAGCTTGTGATGTGGTTGTTCTCGCTGAAGACGATGTTTTTCACCACGCCGTTCTTGTCTATGCATCCGAACAGGGCGTTATACTTACCTTCGGCATTATTGCCGTTCTCGGTGTGATAAATGCCGCTGATGGTGTGTCCGTCGCCGTCAAACGTTCCGTCAAAGCCATAGGCTATCTTAGTGATCTGGGCGTTGCCGTCCTTGCCGATGGCAGGCAGTTGCGTCGGGTTGGCTTCCGAGCCGCAGAAGTCGATGTCGTTAGTCATCTTAAAGTACTCGCCCGTTCCCTTGTGGTCTGCGTTGCAGTTGTTTGCCATTGCAGCGAAGTCGGCTGCAGTGCTGATGATGTAAGGGTCTGCCTCTGTACCGGTGCCGTTAAGACCCCATGATACTGTAGAGCCGTCGTTCTGAGCCGTTGCTGTCATCGCTGCTATGCAAGCGAAGATAAATGTAAAGATTTTTTTCATATTCTGATTTTTTAAAAGTTGTTTCCTAAAATGTTGCTGCTGCGGTTACGGTCAGCGTGTTGCGTGTCAGTCTTTTCATGTCGCCATCGGTGGCTTGGCGGAAGTCATACCTGAGCGATATGGCAGGACGTAATGGCGTGCCTTTGAACGGCATTTCGTATTTGATGGCTGCGTGTGCTGCCGCTTGGCTGAAGCTGCCCATTGTGGTTATCACTCCTGCTTCTGCTGACCATAGCCTGCCTCCTCGTGTGAGCAGACTGCGTCGGGCGCTTACAAACGGAGCGATGATGTGGCGCGATGTGGTGTATGTGTCAGGATAGACATAGGCGGTCTGTCGGCGTGTCCAGTAGTGGGTGCCTCCCATGATGTGCCATAAGAAAATCTGTCCCGACGGTTTCCAGTAGGCGTTCACAGTGGCCATGCCGTAAGTCTGCATCTTGTCTGCCATCTTGGTTGGTTCGAAGTATTCGTAGTATGTGGCAGCCGTGCCGTTTGTGGCTGTTGTCTGCCGATAGTTCTCGCGTTCTGATGTAAGGCTTTCGGTGGTCAGGTGCAAGTCCATCCATACGAGACGCTCCACGTTTTGTGTCATGTCGTAGCGCAGATGCATTGCGAGGCAGTCGCCGTGGTGCTGTTCGTGTGACGCGCTGTATTGCGACTTTCGTCCGTAGTAGCCGGTGCGGTGGCTGTACGTGATGTCAGCGAACAGGCGGTCATACTTGGCTTGAGCCGTCACGCCAATGTGTTCTGAGAGCAGTGGCAGACGGTTTTTACTGTCGGTAAACCCTTCGGTGCCGAAAGTCTCTCGTTCGCCGTGACGGTTGGCATAGTCGATGAGCGTGTAGTAGATCTGGTCCGTAGTGCCGTAGGTCTTAAACTGCATAGCCTCTATGCGACGGTTATAGACCAGTCCTACACCAATGCCACTGTTGTGAGGCAACGCAAGGAATGCGTCCGTCCTTACGTCCATATCCGTCAGCGTATTGCTGTGACGAAGATCGCGCTGCTTGGCGTATGTGCCGGCTGTATAGTTGAGGCGTGCGCCTACAGCCAGCCGTCGCCATACTCTCCAGCCGATGGCTCCGTTTATGCAGAATGTCTCCATGCTCTTGTCGCCGGCATTGTCGTTTGTTTCCTCAACGAGGTCAAACGGCTTAAGCTGCATTGTAGGCACTAGCATGCTGCCTGCAGCATCTGAGATGTTGTGTCGGCTGTACGTGGCTCTGCCGTAAGCCACAACGTCAGCCGAGAGTCTACAGTATGACTGCACGTCGGCATCATAAGCGTCCTGACGCTTTCCTTCAGATATGGTGTGCAGCTTGCCTTCGTCGTGACGATAAGAAAGCGTGGCGTGAGCTATGGTGCTGTCGTCGAAGGATGTGAGAGCTGCGGCGTTGTCCGATGTCAGCCATACGTTGCGCTGCTCGGTCAGCCGGAAGTCGCGTTGTGCCATTGCCGGCAGACACAGCAGATTAGCGAAGAGAACAATTTTCAGCTTCATAGAAGTCATTCGTTGAATTGTTAGTGTCCTGATATACGGCATGCCCGTCCACGGTCTTTTCCACCTTTCTTATCAAGGCGTGCCCGTAGCCTCCGGTAAGAGTGGCATAGCCATTGTCCAGATCGGACGTGAGGCGCTTCTTGCAGTTGGCAAGAGCTGTGGCGTTATACACCTCTACTGCGTCAATCACCCAGCTACGCGGCATCTTCAGACATGCATACACGATGTTGCCCTCTTTTCCCGTCGGATATATCATATTGGCATTGTCCTCGCCGAAATCCTTAGGCGTTATGCCCTCGGTGCGGAACATTATCACGGCTGGAGAAGTCTGGCTCATCGCCCAGGCATTGCCCTTGCCGTATTTCACCGCTTTCAGATAGTGGCAGACCGGAATGACGTTGGCAGGCGAGGGATAATACAAGGTGTTGTTATACTTACCTCCGTCGCTGCTTGTCGCCTCCACGTCGTACATGCAGTAGTAGGCTGCGTTGGCATAGTTGACAGAGTTGCTGTAGGTCTGCGTATTGTCAATGGCTCCATGCACGTTCACCACGAGTTCCGAGTAAGGCGCTATCGTGCAGCCCGGTTGGAAATACCAGATGCCGTTGAGCGCCGGAATCCAGTCGGCGTCGGCATAGTCCAGCTTGCCTCCGTTGAGGAAAGAGTGGGTGTTGGCTTCTGCATTGTACGGCTCGACGATGCCGAAGCCTACATTGTCGAGCGACACCGTCTCGGATGAATTGTTGTAGATGATGATGCACTTGTCTATGGCGAATTTGCCTGACCCGTCATCTTTCTGGCAACCTCCATTATACAGCTCCTTTATGAGAATAGGGTTGGCTGTCTGCATGGTTGTGACGCTGACTGGCAACATTATGTTAGTGTTGGTGCTGCCTATTGCCACGTCGGACAAAGCCCCGTTGCATACATGGCGGAAGTATTCGTCGTCGCTCACCTTCGATGCGCTGACACTGTATATGCCAGCGGGCAGAGTGAAGCGGGCAATACCGTCGCCGTCTGTGGAAGCTTCGAAAGTGCTGCCGATGTTGTTTGTCATCTTTACCGAAACATCAGCTACGCTTTCGCTCAGCCTCACCTCGATGTTGTAAGTGTCTATATGCTCGTCGTAGCTGCACGATGCCAATATGGTCAGCACAGTAAGCAGCAGGGCAAAATAGTATTTCGTTATATTGTTCATATTTCCTTGTTTTTATTCGTCGATTGTCCATTCGTCTACAGTCTTACAACTTCACTCTGACGGATGCTCCATAATAGAACTTCGGGACGTATCCGCTGTCAAACAGCGATGTCTTCAGTCCGGTCTGTGCATTGCGAACGGACGCCAAGTTGTTGAAGCAGTTGTTGGCGTAGAACGAAAGGCTCACCCATCTGCCTATCTCCTTCGTTACGGAGAAATTGGCTGAGCAATATGCCGACACATCCTGCGGATTGAAGTAATATGCAGTGTTGCTTCTTACTATCAGATTGCTCAGTTGGCGATATAGTGTAGGATTGTTGTCCTTGGCAGCCAGAAGAGCCTCAGCGAAGGGAATGCGTTCCGATGGATTGTCCCATGTGGAGTAATATTCGGGATATACAGCCACATGATGGTCGGTCTGTCCCGTGTATTTCGTTCCAGTCACGTCGCCTGCTTCATTGAGCGTTATGGTTGTGCGATTGTCCGAGAGATTGCGTCGGTAGTTTAGCAATGTCGTCTCCAGACGCATGGTCATGATGAGTCGCAGTCGTGGTATGCGTGCCGTCAGAGTGGTGTTGAGGCTGCATCCCTTGTCCAGCATGCCGTTGCTCACCGTTGGCGTGCTTGCCGTTGAGGCAGATGTGACGTTGCTGCCTACGTAATAGCCTATAAGCGGTTTTACGTCGGAACTTTCGGCTTGGTCGCCAATGCCATTGGGACTGCCCGCAATGAGCGTATTGTCGATGCCACGATAGTGATAATACTTGCCGTCTATGCGCAGCGACAGACCTAAGGTGTGGCGGTTGCTGATGATGGGCATCTCTGCCACCCATTCCAGTCCGTAGCGTGTCACGGGCGAACCGTTCACATACTGTAGGTTGGCGGTGTATGTGCGGCGGGTGGAGTTGGGCAGCGTCACCGTGTGACCGTCAGTGGCTGATGTCACGCTTATAACGCCAGTAGTCGGGTTTACGCCGTATATGCGGTCTGCGACGGCAATACCGCAACCTTCAAGAGCCGACTGCGATGTCTGGTTGTAGGCAAAGGGTGTGTATACGTTCAGAGTCTGATACGGATTGTACGTGCGGCTCCAGAATGCCGAAACACTCAGCCGCGCCTTGCCAACGGTTGCGTCCAGTCCTGCTTCCACCTGATTGGCATGCTGCCATTTCAGGTTTCTGTTATATAAGGCGCGTTTCACATCGGTGTAGTAGGCATAGTAAGCCTTGCCGTCGGCTGTTGACCCTGGTGTGAATACGAGGCGGTCTGTGTATGTGTCGGCAGGATAGAGCACCTGAAACGACGGCAGCTTCACGCTTTTGCCATAGCCGGCATGCAGCGTGAGCGACCATTGCCTACCCTTTATTATATTATATCGTGAGTTTATTCGTGGCGAGAGGCTTGCAGCGGTGCCGTAGTCAGAACCGCTGATCATAGTGATGTCGTCACGCAGTCCGCCTACGATCATCAGTCTGCCTATCGTCAGGCGTTCCTCTATGAACATCGCCAAACTGTGCATCGTTGGCAGGAGGCTGTAGTCGTAGGGTCGCCATGTGGGAGCCAGACGCATGTCGTCGTAGTATGTGCCCTGACCGTTATTGCGTGTAGAGTTTAGTTCGGTGCCGACAGTCAGCTTGTTCACGGCTCCGAGAATGCGTCGTGTCCACTCGCCCTTTAGCTTAAGCTGCATGGTCAAAGGCTTCTGGTCGTTGAAAGACCGAACATACCAGTAGCCCGTCGGACCCAGTATGATGTCGCCCGTGCCCATGCCGTCAGCGTAGTCTTTGGCTATGGCATAGCCGTTGGTCATGGTGTGCAGATAAGCTTGGGTGGATGATGACGACGTATTGGCATAGTTCTCCGAGCGTCGGTCGGCTGTGGAGAAGGCTGCCTGCAAAGCTACGTTGAACACTCCGGATCGCTTGCTGTTGCAGAGCCAGTCTATCTGCAGGTTGGCACGTAGCTGATTGTCGCGTTGGCGCTGATAGGTGTCGCGAAAAGCGTCCGGGTCGGCTTCTGAGTCATATCCTCCGATGTTGCCAGTCAGACTGGCTGTCAGATTGAGGCTTGAGCCTTTTATGCGAAGTACCTTATTGTATGTAACCGACATGATGTTTCGGCTATACGCTGTGTGAGGCGATGCTATGTCGGTGAATGAGCGTGCGTGTTCCAACGAGAAGTTGAGCGTACCGGCATTATGCGCCAATGCCATGCCCTTGCTAAGCGCCACCTGACGTGTATACGGATTCATCGACGCCTCCATAATCCATGGTGTATGTCCGCGACGAGTGTTCACCTTCACCACGCCGTTGCTTATGTCGCCATACTCCACGCCCGGTATTCCGGCTATCACCTCAATGCTTTCGATGTTGGACGTCGAGATGTTGCGTGTGGATGCCGACTGCGTCTCGCTCATGCTGGCATTGTTGTTCAGACGCATTCCGTCTATCTCGATAGCTGTGCCGAATGCGGCGTTGCCTCTCTCGCCAGAAGCGGAGCGCAGCGCCATGCGCGAGTCGTCCGTCAGAGTGGAGTTGACGGTCTGTCCGCCGGGCAGCAAAGCCATGATGTCGTTGAGCGATAGGGCTTGCGAGTGGTCGAGCGTGTTTCGGTCAATAGAGTAAGTCGTGGTGCCGATTGTCGATTTCTTGCGTGCCGTGACCTCCACGCCCGGAATGCTTAGGTTTTCTTCCTTAAGGCGTATGTTCTTGAGGTCTGTGTTGCGATTGATGTTGAATTGCACGGTGCGGGTGACGTATCCCAAAGTCCTCACCTCAATGGAGGTTGGTCCTTGGGGGATGTTCTCGATGACGAATGTGCCGTTGACATCGGTGGTAGCCCATAAGTCAATATTTGATACCTTGACAATGGCATACGACAATGGCTGTAAGGTGTGTTCGTCAATCACGCGTCCCGACACCTTGAAACGTCCGTCAATGGCTATTGATGTTGCTGATATGTTGGCTGTTGTTACTGCCGATATTATCAAAAATAGTATTAATGCTATTGCTTTTCTCATTCCGTGACAACTTGTTGGTTGAATATTATAACACGTTGTTTCTCAATCTGCAAAGTTATCACCGTTTCTCTTTTTATACAATACCGATATTTGGGTAATTTGTGGCTCACCCGACAAAGTCCGTGGCAGGGCTAACCAAACACCAACGATATCCGATAGAAAAAGAACGGAATGTCCCTTACCCCACGCAGTTGGCTTCTAAAAGCCTTCAGCTTGGAATTGAGCGATTCTGCCGATGATTGCAGTCGTTGCGGTCATTTTAAGTCATTATTGCGGTCGTTATTGCGGTCGTTATTTGCCTTAACAAGTCACAAACTACTTATACATATATAATAACACCTGTCTCTTATACACATCTCCGAGCCCAC
>ENA-OYXD01000489-OYXD01000489.1-human-gut-metagenome-genome-assembly--contig:-NODE-489-length-21791-cov-10.558566_pt1 | contig 21791 bp, 26 predicted proteins | sample MGYA00244818_ERZ653412 | MGnify/ENA primary metagenome ERZ653412 (study PRJEB26926, sample SAMN06165146) | human gut metagenome | biome: ENVO:00009003; feature: ENVO:2100002; material: ENVO:00002003...
TGCCGGATAGGAACGGCAAAATTTTTTACACTTCTATTACTTCTTTATCGCACATTAGCAAAGTCTCAGGGCATGAAGCAGCTCATGGCGGGCGGCGGCATCATCGTGCTGGGTACGACCCTGATCCCTCTGCTGTCCACCCTGTTTTAAGGGCGTAAAGCATGGGATTTCTCACCGACTGGCTGACAGACTGGCTAAAAGAGCTGCTGATCGAGGGGATCATGGGCAACCTCACAGGGCTTTTTGATACGGTCAATTCCCGTGTCGGAGAGATTGCGGTGCAAGTGGGAACCACCCCGGCGGCATGGAACGCCGGGGTGTTCTCCCTGATCCGGCAGCTTTCTGAAACGGTGATACTGCCGATTGCCGGTCTGATCCTCACCTTTGTTGCCACCTATGAGCTGATCCAGCTCATTATCGAAAAGAACAACCTGCATGATCTGGACTATTGGATCTTCTTCAAGTGGATATTCAAAACGGCCTGCGCCATTTTGATTTTGTCCAACACTTTCAATATCGTCATGGCCGTGTTTGATGTGTCCCAAAGCGTCATCGCCCGGGCAGCCGGGATCGTGCAAGGTTCAACGGACATTTCGGAAGCCATGCTTGCCGACTTGGAGGCCACGCTGGAAACGCTGGGGCTTGGCTCTCTGTTGGGGCTGTGGCTGCAATCCCTGCTCATTCATGTGACCATGTGGGCAATCAATATTGTGATCTTCGTGATCGTCTATGGCCGTATGATCGAAATATACCTGCTGACCAGTTTAGCCCCCATCCCCGTTGCCACGCTCTCCAACCGGGAGCTGGGCAATACCGGGCAGAACTATTTGAAGTCCCTGTTTGCCGTGGGCTTTCAAGGGCTATTGATTCTCGTCTGTGTTGCCATTTATGCGGTGCTGATACAGGGCATCGCCACGGGCGGCGACCCCATCGGCGCGATATGGGGCTGCATGGGCTATTCCGTGCTGCTCTGCTTCTGCCTGTTCAAGACTGGCTCCATCGCCCGCAGCGTGTTCAGCGCACATTAAAGGAGGGATGAATATGACCTTGGGACAAAATGTCCCAAAGCTGGATGCGCTGCACCTTATGGACGGGATCGAGGGCTTGCGCTCTCTGCCAAAACATAGCGTGGATATGCTCTTGACCGATCCGCCCTACGGCACGACCCGGAACTTTTGGGATGTGCCGCTGCCGCTCCCGGAGCTGTGGGAGGCGGTGCGCTGGGCGGTGAAGCCTAACGGAGCCATCCTGTTTTTCGCTCAATGCCCCTTTGACAAAATGCTGGGCGCGTCCAACCTCGCCATGCTCCGCTATGAGTGGGTGTGGTACAAATCCCGGGCAACAGGCTTTCTCAATGCCAACAGTGCGCCGCTGAAAAAGTCCGAGAACATTCTGGTGTTCTATCAGAAGTCCCCGGTGTACCATCCGCAATTCACCTACGGGGAGCCGTACCGCAAGACCAATCCCCGCAGCGGGTGCAGTACAAACTATGGCAAGTTTGAACGGACAGGCTCAGAGTCCAGCGACGGGCGGCGTTATCCGGGAAATGTGCTGTTTGTGCCGACAGTGACGGGCGGCATCCATCCCACGCAAAAGCCCGTGGAGCTGTGCGAGTATTTCATCAAGACCTATACCGACGAAGGAGAGGTGGTGGCGGACATCTGCGCGGGCAGCGGCACGACTGCCGTTGCCGCCATGAACACAGGTCGCCGCTTCATCTGCTTTGAAAATGCCCCCTCCATCTACACCATCGCCGCCCAGCGTATCGAGCAGGCGCGGCTGGCCGTGGCCGGGGGCGGGAAAGGTACCTAATCTTGCAGCAAATTTGCTGTTGAATTTTACAGCAGAATGGGGTATACTGTGTTTGAAAGGAGCTGATAGATATGCCGAACATTAAACCCATTTCTGACCTGCGAAATTACAGCGAGGTACTGCATGATGTGGCTGTGGGCGCTCCTGTCTTTTTGACGAAAAACGGGCGCGGGCGGTACGCCATCGTGGATATGCAGGACTATGAGAGAACACAAGCGACCATCCGCCTGATGAATGAGCTTGCAAAAGGCCGTCACTCTGGCGAAACGGAAGGCTGGCTGACACCGGACGATATGAGGGCGCATTTCCGCGCAAGAGCGAATGAAGAATAAAATTCATTATTCACCCGAGTCCCGTCGTGATTTGGATGACATTTGGGATTACATCGTATCGGAACTTCAAAATCGTTCTGCTGCGGAGCGCGTGATCAATCGCATTATAGACGCGGTTGACCCGTTGAAAAATTTCGCAGAAATGGGAACCCCGTTATCCTCTATTGCAGATATAGGAACTGACTATCGTTTTCTTGTCAGCGGCAATTATATGGTGTTTTACCGTGTACAAGGCAACGATGTCTACATTGACCGTGTTCTGTATGGCCGCAGCGATTACATGAGCGTCCTGTTCAAAGACTTGCTGCGCGAAGAAACAACCGAATAAACATCATTTTTGCTGACCCTAACAAAATGATCCGACAAGACCGCGTGCTTTCATGCAGGCGGTTTTTTCATGTGCAAAGGAGCGTGATTATATCGAAAAGTACCCCATCATTTACGCAGATCCGCCGTGGCGCTACTCTGCAAAGAAAGTGCAGGGCGCGGCGGAAAATCACTACCCCACCATGAGCATTGATGAATTGTGTGCGCTGCCTGTGGCCGAGCTTGCGGCCAAGGACAGCGCCCTTTTCATGTGGGCCACGTTCCCACAGCTCCCGGAGGCCCTGCGGCTCATCCGTGCGTGGGGCTTCACCTATAAAAGTGTCGCTTTTGTCTGGCTCAAAAAGAACAAAAAGGCGGATAGCTGGTTTTATGGGCTGGGCTTCTGGACGCGGGCCAACGCTGAGGTTTGCCTGCTGGCGACCAAGGGACACCCCAAGCGGCAGGCCGCCGACATCCACCAGTTTATCATTTCGCCCATCGAAGCCCACAGCAAAAAGCCGGACGAAACGCGGGACAAGATCGTTGACCTCATGGGTGATTTGCCCCGTGTGGAGCTGTTCGCACGGCAGACCTATCCCGGCTGGGATGTATGGGGCAACGAGGTGGAGCCGACGATCCCGGACTTTGGGACGAATTGTCCCAAACTGGAGGTGACAGACTGATGCCCTATGTGAATGTCCCGAACGACCTTTCCAAGATCAAGACAAAGATCGCGTTCAACCTCACCAAGCGCCAGCTTATCTGCTTCGGCATTGGGGCGGCTATCGGCGTTCCCACCTACCTTTTGACCCGGCAGGCCATCGGCAACACCGGGGCGCTGTTCGTTATGCTGGCGATCATGCTCCCGGCGTTCCTGCTGGCGATGTACGAAAAGGATGGTTTGCCCTTTGAAAAGGTGATCCGCAACATCATCCGGGTCAAGTTTACCCGCCCCGGCATCCGCCCGTACCGAACGGAAAATATCTATGCCCCATTTGCGCGAAAGGAGGAGCCTATTGAGCAAAGCAAAAAAGCCAAAAAACGCAAATAAGCACCGGGCGCTGTCCGCCCAGCAAACCATTCCCTATATCGCCATGCACCCGGACGGAATCTGCCAAATCCCCGGCGGGCTTTACACAAAGACGCTGGAATATGAGGACATCAATTATGCCGTGGCGTCCACGGAGGATCAGACTGCCATTATCAGCGGGTGGAGCGCGTGCCTGAATTATTTTGACAGTTCTCTGCCGTTCCAGCTTTCCTTTGTCAACCGCCGCAGCCGGAACGCCAACCGCTACAAAGTGAATATCCCGGCGCAGGAGGATGACTTCAACAGCATCCGGGGCGAGTATGTGGAAATGCTCAAAGGCCAGATCGCCAAGAGCAACAACGGCATTGAGCGGTACAAGTACATCACCTTTGGCCTGCCTGCCGAGGGTGCGACGGAGGCGCGTCCCCGGCTGGGGCGCGTGGAGGCGGATGTCATGGGCAATCTGAAACGGCTGGGCGTCCAGTCCCACCCGCTGGATGGCCGGGATCGGCTGGCGGTGCTGCATGGGCAGATGCATCCCGGCGGGCGTGAGCCGTTCCGCTTTGCGTGGAAAGACATTCCCAAGACGGGCATGGGGACAAAGGACTACATCGCCCCGGACAGTTTCGACTTTCGGCAGAGCCGGACTTTCCGTGTCGGCCAGATGTGGGGCGCGGCGTCCTATTTGCAGATCATGGCGTCGGAGCTTTCGGATAAGCTGCTGGCGGAGATTTTGGAACTGGACGCCGAGCTGACCGTCACCATGCACATTCAGACGGTAGACCAGCTCAAGGCCATTAAGACGATCAAGGGAAAGATCTCCGACATAGGCCGCATGAAAGCGGAGGAACAGAAAAAGGCTGTCCGTGCCGGGTATGATATGGAGATTTTGCCGCCTGACCTCATTACCTTTTCCAAGGACGCCGCCGAGCTGCTCTCCGACCTGCAAAGCCGCAACGAGCGAATGTTCCTGCTGACCTTTACGGTGGTAAACCTTGCCTCCACCCGGCAGCGGCTTGAAAACGATGTGTTCACGGTGAGCGGCATCGCACAGAAATACAACTGCGCCCTGCGCCGTCTGGACTGGCAGCAGGAACAAGGCTTTGTGTCCTCGCTGGCGCTTGGCTACAACGGCATTGAGATCCAGCGGGGCATGACAACCAGCTCCACGGCGATCTTTATCCCCTTTATGACCCGTGAGCTGAGGATGGGCGGACAGGCCCTCTACTACGGGATGAACGCTCTTTCCCACAATGTCATCATGGCTGACCGCAAAAAGCTGAAATCGGCCAACGGGATGTACCTCGGTTCCACAGGCTCCGGCAAGAGCTTTGCCGCCAAGCGGGAACTGATCAATGTGTTCCTTGCCACTGAGGATCGGATCATTGTGGTAGACCCGATGGGCGAATATGCCCCGCTGGTACAGCGGCTGGGTGGGCAGGTCATCGAGATTGCCCCGGACAGCCCGCACCACATTTCGCCTATGGACTTGCAAATGAATATCAATGACGAGGACAGTCCGCTTTCCATGAAGGCGGATTTTCTGCTGTCCCTATATGAGCTGATCGTGGGCGGCAAGGAGGGCTTGCAGCCCATCGAGAAAACCGTCATTGACCGCTGCGTGCGGCTGGTCTACCGGGAAATGGCGCTGGGGCTGGAAACGGCAAAAACGCCGCTGCTGCAAGATCTGTATGAGGAGCTGCTGCGCCAGCCCGAGCCGGAGGCGCGGCGTGTGGCAACGGCGCTGGAGCTTTACTGCACAGGCTCACTCAACCTTTTCAACCATCACACAAATGTTGACCTCAATTCCCGCGTGGTCTGCATCGTTCTAAAGGGCTTGGGTGAAAACCTACGCAAGATCGCCATGCACACCACCAACGAATTTGTCACGGCGGCGGTGAACGCCAACCACACCGAGGGCGTGGCGACTTGGTGCTACTTTGACGAGTTCCACATTCTGCTCCGTGATCCGCTGACGGCCAGCTACTTTGTGGCGGTCTGGAAAATGCTCCGCAAAAAGGGCTGCGTCCCCTCGGCGCTGACGCAGAATGTGAAAGACCTGCTGGCCAGCCGTGAGATCGAGAACATTCTGGACAACACGGATTTCATGGTGCTGCTGTCGCAGGCGCAGAGCGACCGTGCGATCTTGGCAAAGCAGCTCGGCATTTCCGAGCATCAGCTCTCCTACATCACGCACTCCAATTCCGGCGAGGGCTTGCTGTTCTATGGAAATGTCACCATCCCGTTTGTAGACCGTTTCCCCCGTGGAGAGATCTACGACCTGCTGACGACCCGCCCGGAGGATCTTGCCCATGAACGAACAGACGAGTAACCCCACTTCGGGACAAAAAGTCCCAAAGTCCAAATTCCGTCCAAAAAGCCAACAGGAGCAGACAGCCGCCAGTAAGCTACGCATGGAAAAGCGGGGCGAGAAGCTGGACGCCGCCCGCGAAAGGCTGGCAAACCAGAAGCCGCCGAAAAAGCCCGGTGCGGTCAAGCGCCTTGCCCATGCCGCCGGACACGGCATCCACGGCTTTGTGCATGGCAAGCTCTATGAGGTCGAGCATGAAAATGTCGGTACGGAGGGCGCACACCGTTCCGAGCTGGTAGCAGAGTCCGTGTACCGCTTTGGCAGGCGCAAGCTCCGCAAGGCCATCCGGGAACACCCGGCAAAGGCGGTGGAGCGTGCCGAGAGCAAGCACATTAAGGCCACGGCGGATTATTACTACCGCAAGATCGTGGAGGAACACCCGGAAATGCAGGAGGGCGGCGCGGTGTCCCGGTATCTGCAAAAGCAGAAGATCAAGCGCCAGTACGCAAAGCAGGCGCGGGAGGCTGCCAGACAGACCGGCAAGGCTGCCGAGGGTACGGCGTCCGTCACGGGCAAGCTGACAGAAAGAGTGTCCGCCTACATCAAGGAACACCCCGGCGGGCTGCTCCTGCTGCTGGCGGCGTTTCTTCTGCTGGTGGTGCTGCAATCGTGTATGTCCTCGCTGGTGACGGTGGGCAACGGCGTGGCCGGAGCCATCGGCGCGTCCACCTATGCCGCCGAGGACGCTGACCTGCTGGGAGCCGAGGCCGCCTATTGCGCTTTGGAGGACGAGCTGCAACGCTACCTCGACACCTACACCCGCACCCACGATTATGACGAATACCACATTGACCTCGACACCATTGAACACGATCCCTATGTGCTGCTGTCCATCGTCTGCGCGCTCCATGAGGGCGAGTGGACGCTGGGCGAGGTACAAGGAACGCTCCAAATGCTCTTTGACCGCCAGTACATTTTGACCGAGGATGTGGTGGTGGAACGGCGGTATTACTTGGAAACGGACACTTGGACAGACGAGGACGGCAACACCCACAGCGACACCTACCGGGTGTATTACGATTATTACATCTGCACCGTGACGCTGGAAAACTTCAATCTCTCCCATCTGCCCGTTTACCTCATGGGCGAGGAAACCCTGTCCCGGTATGCCTTATACATGGCGACGCTGGGCAACCGTCCCGACCTGTTCCCGTCCTCGCCCTATGTGGGTAAGTACACCAGCAAGCCCCCGGCACATGAGATCCCGGAGGACTACCTTGCCGATGAAACCTTTGCCGCCATTCTAAAAGAAGCGGAGAAGTATGTGGGATACCCCTATGGTGCAACTTGTTCCCAACTGAAAAGGTTGGGCACTTGTCCAATGATTGGAGGTGAAAAGAAAGACAGGTGAACTGGTAATTCGATTGGTGGAATGATGGGGTAACGCCCTGAAACGCCAGCCTAATACTCCGACTGGCTTAAAGCGGAAACGCTATGGGTCAGAAGCTCGGTGAAGTCGGCTGAGAGTGACCGTAAGAATTGCTGGATAACAACCAGCCACACGAAAGCCGCCCAGAGGTGGGCGGTGTCACCTATAGGCCGGGGCTCTATAAAATACCTATGGTTAGAATGTGCGGAAGCACTGACGAAAACCGCGAATGTACAGGTCTAAAGGTAGGCCATATAGAAATGTATGGTGGCGTTAATTCGCCGTCAGTGTGGTTTAGTAAAAATCGTATGTATGAACGACCATGATGTGTTAAAGGCGCATCCAAGCTGACAGGACTAAAGCGGAGACCTAAGGGTATATGCACAGATAGAATTATCGGAACAAGGAAAGGTATCGGGCTTTACCATAGTGGTAAAGCAGGCAGACGAAGAAAATAAGCTGCCGAACCGGTGCTGAAAAGCAGAGGTCGGACTTACGATGAATCCCGCGAAAAAGAAGGATTCGGAGGGATGGCCTCAAGTCATTAGTCATATATGAAACAATCATTCAATCGCAGTAAGGATTCGAGTAGGACAAAAAAGTCACTCAATTCAAAAGAAGGGAGTGATGCCTTATGCCAAAAGAGAAAGCCGAAAAATCATTATGTATGAGCGGACTGCGCCATGCTGAGTATTACGGAATACAGGAAGTGTTTGACGGTCTGTATGCGAAAAGCAGTAAAAATGAGACTTTCACAAATTTGATGAACATCATCTTAAAACGTGAAAATATCCTGCTGGCATATAGAAATATCAAGTCAAATGACGGAAGCAAAACTCCGGGAACAGATGGCGTGACATTCGATGACATCGGAAAGCTGATGCCGGATGAGGTTATTGATACAGTCCGTTTCATTACAATCGGCAGTACACATGGGTATCGTCCGAAACCTGTCCGAAGAAAAGAAATACCAAAACCTTACGACCCAACAAAAACCAGGCCGCTGGGAATCCCCTGCGTCTGGGACCGGCTGGTACAACAATGTATCAAGCAGGTCATGGAGCCGATTTGTGAAGCGAAATTCAGCGAAAACAGTTATGGATTCCGTCCAAACAGGTCTGCTGAAAACGCCATCGCAAGAGCGGAGTTCTTAATACAGAATACAAGACTGCACTATGTCGTTGAGTTTGATGTCAAAGGATTCTTTGACAATGTAGACCACAGCAAGCTGATAAAGCAGATATGGTCGCTCGGAATCAGGGACAAAAATCTCCTGTTCGTGCTGAAACGGATTCTTAAAGCACCAATACGGTTAGAAAATGGGGCAATGGAATACCCGACCAAAGGGACACCCCAAGGCGGTATTATCTCCCCGCTTCTGGCGAATATCGTGCTGAATGAATTAGACCAATGGGTTGACAGCCAATGGCAGGATAATCCGGTCACGGCAAAATACAAGACCTCCATAAACGCAAATGGCAGTATCAATAAATCCAATGCCTACAAGTTTATGCGAAGGACAAATCTAAAGGAGATGTATATTGTCCGTTACGCTGATGATTTCAGAATATTTTGCAGGACGAAAGATGAAGCGGAACGGACGATGAAGGCAGTCACACAATGGTTAATGGAACGTCTGCATTTAGAGGTTTCGCCAACAAAAACAAAGATAGTGAATGTAAAACATCGCTATTCAGAGTTCTTAGGGTTCAAGATGAAGGTGTTTCGCAGAGCAGATAAATATGTCATCAAATCTCATGTAGGTGACAAACAGCTTGAACATGCGCGTCAAAAACTGGTCACACAGGCGAAAAATATAATCCACCCAAGAAAGGAAAAACATGAGCGTGGTGAGATTTCGCTGTATAACTCAATCGTCGTGGGGCTGCAAGACTATTACAGAATAGCAACTTGTATCAGTGAAGATTGCAGTTCCCTGGGACGTTCTGTCATGACAGTGCTGACCAATGGATTAAAGGAACGCCAGGGAAGCAGACTTGTGAGAAACGGCCGAAAATTAACAGTCTTTGAATCGCAGAAATATGGAAAGTCTAAATCGCTACGCTATGTGAAAGGGACGGACGAACCAGTATATCCTATCAGCTATATCCGGCATAGCATCCCTCTAAGCCGAAAAAGGGCTATCAACTGCTACACCTCAGCGGGGCGGAAGGGATTGCACGATAATCTGAAAATCAACATGAATCTGATGCTGGCACTTATGCGACAGCCTATAGGAAACAGGAGCGTTGAATTAGCTGATAACCGGATTTCCCTATTCTCGGCACAATACGGAAAATGTGCTGTTACGGGAATGCCATTTCTGACAACAGATGAAATACACTGCCACCACATCAAGCCGAAAAAATACGGTGGGAATGACAGCTACGAAAATCTGGTGCTGATAAATAAACTGGTACACCGGCTCGTCCATGCAGAAACGGTTGAAACGATTACTTATTACCTTAAAGTCTGCAATCTCAATAAGAAGCAAATGGAAAAGCTGAACGCTCTGCGCCTGAAAGCAGGTTTAGGAGAAATTCGGGGAACACAACCCCTAAAAACGAACAAGGTAGATTGTAATAGATTGTGAGTATGACTAACGATGGAACGCCGTGTGCGGTGAAAGTCGCATGCACGGTGTGAAGTGGGGGAAAATCCGGAGATAACATCAAAGGATTACCTATCACTATTGTGGGGCGGCAGCTCTCCGAGTACCTCGTTCGACTGCTCCGGCTTCGTCAGCTATGTCTACAATCAATGCGGCTGGGACTTCGGACGGCTGGGGGCGCAGGGGCTATACAACATCTCCGCACGGACAAGCAGCCCCAAACCCGGCGACTTGGTGTTCTTCACGGGGACTTATGACACGCCGGGGATCTCCCATGTGGGCATCTATGTGGGCGACGGCTGGATGCTTCATTGTGGCGACCCCATCAGCTACGCCAACCTCAACACAAGTTACTGGCAGTCCCATTTCTACGCCTACGGAAAACTATTTTGACAGGAGGTTTTTTATGGCTATCTCCAAAAGCGCAAAAATTCAGGCCGAGATCGAAAAGGTCACAGCCAAGATCAACGAGCAGCAGGCACGGCTCAAGGAGCTGGAGCAGAAAAAACTGGAGGCCGAGAACAGCGAGATCGTGGAGATCGTGCGCGGCATGAGCGTTTCTCTCACCGACCTGCCCGCACTGCTTCAGACCATCAAGAGCGGCGGCACTTTGGGACAGAATGTCCCGAAGTCCGATCCCACAGACAAGGAGGACAGCGAATGAACAAGTGGATGAAGAAGCTGACGGCGGCGCTCTGCGCCGCTGTTTTGATGTGCGGCATGGCGGTCACGGCCTACGCCGGAGGCGGCGAGGAATGGGATGGCCTTGACCCGGTAGAGCCGCTGACCACGGAAACCGTTGACCCCGGCGAGGGCTACACCGAGGACGGCAACCTTGTGACCCGTGACCTACTCTACGATAAGGCCACCAGCAAGCAGTTCATCACGGTGCAGACCAGCGGCGGCAACACCTTTTACATCGTCATTGACTATGACAAGCCCACCGACGAGGACGGCGAGCAGTACCAGACCTATTTCTTAAACATGGTGGACGAGGCTGATCTGCTGGCGGCGATGCAGGCGGCGGGCGGCGAGCTGCCGGAGTGTTCCTGTGCGGATAAATGTGCTGTGGGTGCTATCAACACGGATTGTACCGTCTGCGCCGTGAACATGGGCGAGTGCCAGGGCAAGGCTCCCGAGCCTTCGCCCGTGGTGGAGCCGGAGCCTGACCCCGAACCGGAACAGCCCAAGGCCACGGGCAACGGCGGTATGCTTCTGCTGGCGCTGGCCGTGGCGGTCATCGGCGGTGGAACTGGCTGGTATTTCAAAATCTATCGTCCCAAGAAACAGCAGGCCGCTGACGCTGCGGAGGACTACGGCGACGATTACGACGATACCCCACCTTGGGAGGACGAGGACGAAACGGAAAGTGAGGGCGAGGAATGAGATTTACCAACAGCCCCTATGAGGACTTTATGAAAGAAAAAAGCTACTTTAAGGGTGCTCCGCCCAACCTGCCGCCCAAAGGCTCCCGCTGCGACGGCTGCCCCTACTGGCATGGGATCGGCTGCGTGTTCTGCTACCGGGAACAGCTCAAGCCAAAGACGGGAGAGAAAAATGAGCCGTGAATTGACCCGGCAGGAAAAAACGGCGATTCGTAAGCTGGTGACAAAATGGTGCGCCAACTACGATAAAGACTATGGCTGCCTGCCGCTGGACTGTCCCTGCTATATGCTGGGGAAATGCTGGACAGGGGCATATTGCCGCTATTTCCGCTCGGCGGTGCTGCCCCTTGACCCCGTACTGGAAAGGTCGCTGACCGTGGAGCGTATCACAGAAACCCGGCCTTGTCCCGTGTGCGGCAGGGCCTTTCTCCCAGATGGGCGGCAGCGGTACTGCTCCCCGGTCTGCGCCGGGACTGCCCTGCGGGAACAAAAGCGGGCGTATATGCGCCGCAAGCGGAGGTAGCGCGTGGAAAAATAGCCCCGGAAAATGCCTGCATTTACAAGGCTTTTCCGGGACGCTTTTGGGGTGGGCGGTATGTTTTCCCGTCCGCCCTCGTTTTCAAAAAAATGCTTTCCACATCCAAGCGCCGGGGCTTTGGGACATTTTGTCCCGAAGTCCCGGCTGAGAGGAGGAATTATGCCTAAATATTATGAGATCAGCGAGGCGGCGGCAAAGCGGGCAAAGGACATGAACAGCTATTCCGACTATGCCCCCGGCTCGGCCACCGCTGGCTATCAGCAGATGGTGGATGAAGCCTATGCGCTGGCAGAGAAGCAGAAAGCGCAGGTCGATCCCATGTACCATGATAAGATCGATGCCCTTGTTGACCGCTACGCCCGCAGGCTGGCGGAAAACCTCAATGAGCGCAACGCCATTGACGCCCGCGTACCGTCCATTCTGATTACCGGGGGCGGCAACTTCCCCATGGCGAAAAAGGCAAAACAGAACGCCGCCCGGGATCGCAACTACGGCGAGTACGCAGAAATTGAAAAGCTGCTGGACAAGATCCGCTCCACAGGCCGGGGCGGGATCAGCGCCGATGATGACCTCGCCGTGGAAAAGCTCACAAAAAAGCTGGAGGGGATGGAGTCCCAGCAGGCCATGATGAAGGCGGTCAATGCCTACTACCGCAAGCACAAGACGCTGGAGGGCTGCCCCGAGCTGACGGCGGGGCAGGTGGAAACGGTCAAGGCGGCCATGTCCCAAGACTGGCGCAAAGACCCCGTTCCGTTTCCGTCCTATCTGCTCACCAACAATAACGCCAATATCCGCCGTGTGCGCCAGCGCATCGAGGAGCTGAGCCACAAGGCGGAGTTTGTTGGCTGGACATTCCCCGGCGGGGAGGCCAAGGTCAACGAGGCAGAGAACCGCTTGCAGCTCATTTTTGCGGATAAGCCGGACGCCGATACCCGGCAGGCGCTCAAAAGCGAGGGCTTCAAGTGGGCGCCCAGCCAAGGGGCATGGCAGCGGCAGCTCAACCAGAACGCCATCCGTGCCGCCGCAAGGCTGGACTTCCTGCGCCCGGAGGACGGCAAAAGCCCCTATCAGCTTCAGCCCTTTTCAAAACGGGCGGAGAAAGATGTATCACGGTGAGGAGGGTTTATGGACAAAAACCAAGGCTATGAGATCATCAAGGCCGTCATGCTGGAAAATGGCAGGGGCTTTGCGCTGGGGCATCATCCTACCGCTCCCTCGCCCTATGTCACATGGGCTTGCTATGACGGCAAGGACGGCCAGCGGCAGTATGAATGGGGGCATTACGGCAGCGACCGTGCCGCTCTGGAACAGGACTTTGCGGCGCGGGTGCAGGAGTACCAGCGCCTTTACAATGTCGGTGTCAAGCAGAGCGAGGCTCCCGGCCTTTACAAGTATTACTCCACCCAGCGCCCCGTGGACGTTGGGACATTCCCGAAGCCGCCCCGCAACGCCCCGGATGAGATCGTCAACTACGATCAGCGCATCCCGGTTGAAAACGGGTCATTTCTGGCGTGGGGACATCTGACCTACACACGGCCATTGACGAAGCGGCAGGTGTCCGACTATGAACTGCGGCCTGCGCCTGACAATCCCGACAGGCCCCGTTCGATCCGGGAGCAGATGAAAACTGCCGCAAAACAGGCCGAGGCTAACCGAGGGCAATCTGCCCCAAAGAAAAATGCCCCTGACCGGGGCGACAGATAGGAGGACATTTATGGAGCAGGAACACAATCCCAACAAGAACGCCGAGCTTTCTATGGAGCAGAACGGGAACATGATCGACGGCATCATCAATAACCTGCCTGTGCCGCCCCGGTCGGAAAAGCCTTTGGACAAAGTGCGGGAACACCCACCGAAACGCCGCAGCCGGGAGCGTGAGGAGCGTTGACAAAAAAGCGGCGGCGCTCTGTCCATCTTCATGTGATGGTGACGCCAGAGGAGCAGGCATTGATCGCTGACCGTATGGCCGAGGCCGGGATCTCCAATATGGGAGCCTATATGCGGAAAATGGCGCTCAACGGCTATGTCCTCCATGTTGACCTCTCGGACATCCGGGAGCTGGTGGCCTTGCAGCGGCGGTGTGCCAACAACCTAAACCAAGTGGCCGTCCATGCCAATACCTACGGCATCTATCCCTCGGAGATCGCGGCGCTCCAAAAGGACTATGCCGACCTTTGGGAGCCGTTGTCCGAGCTGCTGAAAAAGCTGTCGGCTGTGGTGAGCTTATGACCTGTCGGGGAGCGGCCTTGTGCCGTTCCCCGGCTTTCACGACTTCGGGACATTTTGTCCCAAACATAAAAGCACGGAAGCATTAAGCTTCCGTGCTAAATTAGGTTTAACTGCAAACTACATTTGCGCAGCATTTGCCACAGGAAACGGGGGGAGAGGCAAATTTGAAATTAATAATTCCTGTCCCTGTGTGCGCACATGCGAGGCACAAGTGTAATCTAAGAAGAATGGTTGGTATCTGGCACCAGTGTCGCCATACAATCCACAAATAAAAGGGGCGTCATCATAACTAATAATCCAATCTAAATGATGGACACCTCGAACATATTGCGATAATGCAATATGATCTTGATTAGTATAATAATGCCTGTAGATTTTTGATCCTTTTACATAATATGGAGGATCAAAATAGGCAAAGCAGTTCTCTCTCAAAAAGCGAGCATTCTGTGTGCGCATAAATTGCAAGGCATCGCCCAAGCGAACATCTACTCTATCCCTAAAGGCAGACAGTTGATTAATAACTGCGATAATCTTTGGCTTATTAAAACGACAGTCAATCCCATACTGGGAAGTTTGATTAATTCCTCCTATAGGATTTGCCTTAAGGATTCCAGAAAAATTAGTGCGATTAAAGAATAGTCCAGCAAAGGCTAATTCAATCAATGGAGCTTGGTCTAATTGCGTCATTTCTCGATAGGGTAGCTGTTGGTGCCAAGTGTCAATTGTTATGGGGGTAGCCTCAATTAAGTTGCACAGAGTTTCCGTATCATGAAACACGCAATGCCAGAATGCATACAAGAGAATATCTTTTTCGCATAGCACTAAATGCCCAATACGATTACGCTGGAGCAACTCAAGTCCTACAGCAGCACTTCCCGCATAAGGCTCATAAAATGTACACCCGAGGAGATTGTTTGCCTCTAAGAGTGCATCGATATAACCTACTAATGATCTTTTTGCGCCGGGGTAGCGCAAAGGGTTAGTTGTCTCAGGCAAAATATCACCCCTTAATTTATCAAGTTTATGATGCCTTGAATGAGCGCAAACATTCCACCTGCTGCAATCGCTTCGAGGGACGCAGCCGTTACATTAATATTCCCGGGATAATGAATGTTTGCGTTCAAGAAATCACGATGAGTTGCAGCTATTACACGATCATAGGTTAACACCATGCCTTGATCCGGAAAAACTGTGGTCTTATTTGTTCCAGCGTTGATGAAATCTTCCATAGTCTTTAGGGTAGGCAAAGCATTATTTCTCGTTTGACAATATGCACCCCAAAGATTAACCTGCATCAGACGAAGCCGCAATGCCTGCTCATACACCGTTCTTAGAATCATACCAGACGCAATGGGGAACGACTCATAGGCTTTATGTCGTCCGCAATTAGTATTCGACAATCTATAAAGCTCATTAATGGCATACAGTAATCCTTGATGTTGCTGATTTGCGGGATCAAGTTTTCCGTGCCAACTTATTGTTTCAAAGAACGATCTGGGGGAAGGCCCTCCGGGGCGAGGGCCACCGGTTGTATTGCCTGTGCTGTTCCCTGCTGGATTGTCATTCCCGTGATCGGCAGGTGGAGGCGTATCGCCGTGTGGATGCCCGCCTCCTTCATCAGCAGGGGGTTCTTCTGTTCCATTTTCATCTTGAGGGGGAGGCGTATCGGGATCATCTTCCGGTGCATTATTTTCGGCATCAACAACTGCTTGCAAAAGGGAATGGATTCCTTCTACATCGGTTAGTACATTTCGCGTTGTAACCGTTTCTTCAACGATTGCTTTTTCAAAGACTAATTGAGTAATTCGATCAAAAAGATCAGCGGGCAGAGAACTTATGGTATTAAAGGTATCATCAAAAGAGATGCCCAAAAAATCTCTTGGGCTTACCTTGGTGCCGACTGGGAATTCGAATTTTGCCTTAAAAATTCTCCAAAAAGGGTCTGTTTTAAGTACAACAATTTCCTTGTTGAAATCAGGGTGGGCGGCACAGTACTTTTCGTATACAGAGTAAAAGAACTTATAGTCTCTAATATCCTCTTTGATGTCTCCCTCTCGTACCCCTGTGATTCTTGACAGATCATGAATACTCTGACCTTGCCCGTTTTTATAGTTTGCAGCAAAAAACTGTTTCTTAGCCAAAGGTTTCCATTGCTTCACGCCATCAATATGACGTTTGGTCATTAGCTCAAGCGCAGAATTTCTATCGGAAAGAATGTCAACTTCAATGTTGCTGCAGTTTGTAAGAATGGATGCAGATGTATGCGGAATGCGGTGTGCAAACCCATCTGGAATGAGTTCCCGGTTTAACAACATTTGGAGCGAACATGTACGGCGATTGCCCTCAACCACAACATACTTATCGCCTTCATGCAAAGCAACAATTCGCTCTCCGGGTAAAAGACGACCATAGGTGTTAATATCGGTTGCCAACTGACACACATCTTCGTAGGTGACTAAGTATTTTCTAATATCTGCTTGTTCACGGCTTTGCAATATGACAAAGCGTGGATTTTCAGTGTCCAGCAATAAATCTAACGGAGAAATAGCAATTGCCATAACCGCACCCCCTTAATAACACATAAAAACACTTTTGTCAATATAACTATACCACATTTTGTCGAAAAGAAAAGGGCTATTTTGCTGTTGTCGGTGTGTGCATAGGTATGGCGACATTCTTGAGTACCTATTTTAGTGAGGTTATAATATTGATAGAAGGACAAACCAACCCGATTTTTTAATGGAGGTAGCTACTATGATCGTTCTCAAAATCCTTGCCGCCCCCGTGATGGTGGCGCTATCCCTGCTGGCCGCTATGGTCACATTTCTGTTCTGCGTGGCATCCGCCGTATGTGAGCTGGGCTGCATCGTGCTGACGCTGCTCTCCCTGATCCTGTTTATCGGCGGGCAGACGGTGGGTGGGATTGTGTTCCTCGTCCTTGCGTTCCTCGTTTCTCCCTTTGGCGTTCCCGCCATCGCTGAGTGGTTGGTGGACAAGCTGCACTCGGCCAAGTTCGCCCTGCGGGATTTCATCACCGGCTGATACTTCGGGACAAAATGTCCCAAAGCTGAAACGACGGCAGCTGACCACAGCCGCTGTTTGTCATATCGGAAGGAGGGCTGCTTACGGCCACGACCTACTACAAGAAGCACAAAATCAGCAAGGGCGAAACCATCGCGCAGTCCTTGAAAGAGCGGTTTGACTACGGGCAAAACCCAGACAAGACCGAGAACGGCGAGTTGATCTCGTCCTACGGCTGCGACCACATGACCGCCGATGCTGAGTTCCTTTTAAGCAAAGCAAAGTACAAAGCCGCCACAGGCCGGGAGCAGCGGCGGGACGCGGATGTGCTGTGCTATCAGATCCGCCAGTCGTTCAAGCCCGGTGAGATCACGCCGGAGGAGGCCAACCGCATCGGCTATGAAACGGCGATGCGCTGGACAAAGGGCAAGTATGCCTTTTTCGTTGCCACCCACACAGACAAGGCGCACATCCACAATCACATTTATTACAACTCGACCTCGCTGGACTGCACCCGGAAATTCCGGGACTTCATCGGCTCTGGCCGTGCGGTGCGGCGGCTCTCTGACCGCATTTGTCTTGAAAATGATCTGTCCGTCATCACCAACCCCAAACTGCACAGCAAGGGGCGATTTCTCCATTACGGGGCGTGGCTGGGGACAGCGCGGCAGCCCTCATATAAGGAGCAGCTACGGCTTGCCATCAATGAAGCTCTTGCTAAACGCCCCGCCGATTTTGATGCTTTCCTCCGGCTCATGGAGGCGTCTGGCTTCACGGTCAAGCATGGGCGCGGCGGTACGATTTCTTTTCTTGTTCCGGGGCAGGAGCGGGCTACCCGGTTGCGGGCATCTACCCTCGGGGACGGCTACGATCCTGAGGACATCAAGGCCGTTATCGCCGGGGAGCGCCCGAGCCCGGAGCAACCTGTTTCTGTGTCTGCTGCCCCTCGCCGTGTCAATCTGATCGTGGATATACAGGAGCACCTGCGCTCCGGCAAAGGTGCGGCCTATGCACGGTGGGCAAAGGTCTATAACCTAAAACAGATGGCAGCGGCACTTCAATTCATGCAGGAGCAGAACATCACCGAGTATGACCAGCTCTCCGCCAAGGCCGAGGATGCCGTTTCCCGTTTTCATGCCCTGACCGAGCAGCTCCGGCGGACGGAGGCTGACCTGTCCGCAACCTCCGAGCTGATGGGAGCCGTAGTGCGGTACGCCAAGACCCGCCCCGTCTTTGACGGGTACAAGGCCGCCAAGTACAGCCGAAAATACCTTGCCGAGTATGAGACGGAGCTGGCGGACTACCGGGCGGCCAAGGCCACGATGGGAGAGCTGCTGGGCGGTGAGAAGCTGCCCAAGATGGCAGAGCTAAAAGAAAAACGCCGCCAACTGGCGGCGCGGAGAAAAGTCCTTTATACCGAGTACCGTTCGGCACAGGAGGAAATGCGGCAGGCCGTGGCGGTCAAGGCCAACATCGACCATCTGCTGGGTGTCACGGACGGCCAGCGCAAAAAGGAACAGGAGCGATAGCGAACGGTGACGCAGACAAATTGCTTTGGGACAAAATGTCCCAAAGCCGGGTTTGGGGAGGCTCCCCAACAAGCGTTTTTGCAGCCCGCCGGGATGCAAAAATAGCAAGTGTGGCTACACTTGCCCTGCTTGCCGTTAGTGCGTCCCCCGGAAATCCCACGGAAAACGGAGGCAGCGCCGTTTCTTACACTCCCTCCGTGTCTCTGGCTTTTTGTATTCCCTCTGCGGTGGCTTCCATGATCGTCAATTCGTTCTCGTCCATTGTGTTTAGCATCCTGTCAATGTGCTGGCGGCAATCACTTTCTTCGTTCTGCTTGTCAGGATAGAAGAATTGATCGACGGAAATATCCAGCAGAGTGACAATTTTATAAAAGGTATTCAAGCTCGGATGCTGACCACGATTTTCAAAATACATAATGGAACGAGGTGTACGATCAACGAGCTGCGCGAGGTATTCCTGTGTCCAGCCTTTGGCTTCTCTTTTGCGCTTGATCTCCCGGCCTAATGCGTGGAAGTCGAGCCGTCTTTCATCTTGGTACATTCTCATATCACCCATATATTATTCTACATTTCGGGTTTGGTTATGGGAACGAAACACAATTTTATGTTTTAGTAGTATTTTATTGTCCGTTCACATACTTGCGGGGGTGCGAAGGAGAATATATAATTTTTCTTGGGAACTTCATATTGGCACAACATAGTGCTGGTATTCTATTCAAATATGGGAGGTGTTCTTAATGGCGAAAATTTTGATTGTTGAAGATAATCAAGGGACAAACAAGGCGATATGCGAATATATGAAAGAGGCAGGGCATACGCTCTTTTCCGCTTTTACTGGTAGTGAGGCACTAAAATTATTCCGTGAAAAAGAACTGGATATAATTGTTCTGGATATTATGCTTCCCGAAATGTCGGGTATCGTTGTTCTGCATGAAATCAGGAAAATCAGCAATATTCCTGTAATAATGCTTACTGCACTTGACGATGAATATACACAATCCAACAGTTTTGATGAAATGGCAGACGATTATATAACAAAGCCCTTTTCCATGCTCATTTTAGGGAAACGGATTACTGCGTTACTTCGCAGAAGCCAGAACAAGCCTGCTGTTAATACGGTTAAACTTGGAGATATTACCGTTGATTTTTCTGGATATACAGCAAGTGATGAAAATGGCAAGATAGACATTACTCCAAAGGAACTGGAAATCTTGAAAGTCTTAATCGACAATAAGGGGTTAGTTTTGTCTCGCAATCAAATCTTGGACGAGGTGTGGGGGTATGATTGTGATGTAATTGACCGTACAATAGATGCCTATATTCGCAATATCCGCAAAAAGCTCCGTTTGGATTGCATAACAACGGTTAAAGGAATAGGCTATAAGTTTGAGATGGGGCAAGCAATATGAAGAAGATAAAATTATTTCCAAAGATATTCTTATTTACATTTGCAATGATGCTTTTAATTTCCTTTATAGCGCACTTGTTGATTTTCCTAATTGCGCCTGCCCAAAATGTTCTTGTCACGAATATATTAGTGACAAATGCAGGGGCGAGCGCTTTGTCAGAAGTAGATATGCCCCGGCTCATTACTCAAACCATGTTGAAAACATTTCCGATTTCTATACTTTGTTGCGCCGCTATATCGGCATTGTTTTCATACTTCTTTTCCAGAGGCATAACCACTCCGATTTTATCGCTCTCAAAATCTGCTAATCAAATGTTGAAATTGGAGCCAGACGCAAAAGCGATTGTATCGTCAACGGATGAAATTGGCGCTTTAGCTACTGATATTAACAATTTATATCAATCCTTACTTTTGACTATCCGCAATCTGGAATTGGAAAAAGAGAAAGTCAGTCTTGCAGAAAAAGAGAAGATTGATTTTCTCCGAACAGCGTCCCATGAATTAAAAACACCTGTTACAGAGCTAAATGCGACATTGGAAAATATGATTTTAGGCATTGGGGAATACCGTGATTATGAAACCTATTTGCCCAAGTGCAAAGAAATTACTGAACAGCTTGGGGATATGATTAGAGATATACTTAATGCTTCACGCTTGCAAACACAAGGTAATAATGAGCCATGCAGCAACTTTTCATTGAGAACCCTCCTTACAGAGCTGTGTGAACCGTATCGCTTAATTGCAGAAGCCAAGGGCATTAAGTTCAAAATAGAGCTTTCAAGTGACGCTTTCGTATATCTTCCAGAAGGCCGGTTGAAAAAAGCAATATCGAATATCCTTTCAAATGCGGTCAACTATACGGAGGCTGGACAATCAATATCAGTTGTATTTGATAAAAATAAGCTATCAGTTTCTAACGAATGTAGCGTATTACCACCCGAACAGCTACAACACATATTTGAGCCATTTTATCGTCCAGATTTAGCCCATAGCCAAGCAACCGGGGGAAATGGGCTCGGTCTATACATTGTCCAGACGATCTTGGATAAATTGCGCTTGAAATATCAGTTTGTTCCCATGCCAAACGATAGAGGCATGAGTTTTACAATACAGTTTTGAAAGAAGTCTCTGCTTTCCGATTTCCACAGGAAAAGCAGAGACTTCTTTCGTTCAACATTGGCACAACATTGATTTTATAATCATCCAACATAGAAGATGTACTATGTCTGCGAAAGGAGGTAAAACGCCAACTACTAAAATGAAGGAGGTAAAATCTATGGCGAAAAAAATTGGAATTATTGTTCTGCTATGCTTTTCTTTATGCGTCGGTGGTGTCTCGGCTTTCGCTGATGAAGGCCATGCCGAGGCAGATACCCAAGCACTTATCGAAACGCAGCCCTCGGTATCCTCCGTCCTTTTCAGGCAAGACGGAGCAGATATTCAGCAGAGTACAGACGAGGGCAAAACATGGCAAAGCTATTCTCCCATCGAGGAAACAGACTACTTCACTTATGATGAATTTTCCGCATGGATTGAAAATGAAACGGAAAATATTCAAAAGTTGGTCGATGCTGGAGAATGGACAGAAGCAGAAGCGACAGAAGCACTTGAGTATTACGATGAAATCCTTAAATCTATTTTAGAGGGCAAAATGGTAGGAAAAAGAGCTTCTTCAAGTGACGATCAGTTGTTCTTTTCTATGCCCGATAACGCACAGCCTGAGCAGTATCAAACATTCGTCTTTGATGGGAATACCTACAAGAGTATAGGCCCATTTGATACGGAGGAAGAACTGTTCAATGCCTGTCTCTTATACACATCTCCGAGCCCACGAGACGCGTAGTAATCTC
>ENA-OYXD01000496-OYXD01000496.1-human-gut-metagenome-genome-assembly--contig:-NODE-496-length-21532-cov-4.731341_pt1 | contig 21532 bp, 12 predicted proteins | sample MGYA00244818_ERZ653412 | MGnify/ENA primary metagenome ERZ653412 (study PRJEB26926, sample SAMN06165146) | human gut metagenome | biome: ENVO:00009003; feature: ENVO:2100002; material: ENVO:00002003...
CGAGATTACTACGCGTCTCGTGGGCTCGGAGATGTGTATAAGAGACAGGAACAGAGTGGATAGATAAAGCTGCGGCGGAATTTAACGAGGACTTAAAAGATTATGAAATAATAATCAGTCCGAATAAAGCGGAGGAGAGAAATATACTGAGCACCTTTATTTCAGGGTATCCTTCTGCCGACATTTATTTTACTACCTCGCTTAAAAATATCAAGGGAATGATCAGCGGCGGATATCTGATCGATCTTTCCGATATTTATAAAGAAAAAGCGGCTGACGAGGATGAAAAAACGATAGAAGAGAAAATGAATAACGCCGAATTGTACAAAGAAGTGTTTTCCGATTCCATAGGAAACAGGGACGGTATTTACGGACTGCCCTTCGGCGATTCTTTTATAGCTCCCGTTTACGATAACGACACGTTTGTGGAAAAAGAATGGGCGTATTTCGCTACCGAAGAGAAAGACGGACAAGCTCTTTCGGCGGCGGGGATTTCCTATACTTCCGGTACGACGGGTTTCGGGACGCCCGTTTTGCTGTTTTCTTCATCTGAAGGTAAAACGAATTATGAAAAAGGCGACGTCATTTTGACGGCGGGCAAAGACGGTAAATACGGCACCTATGACGACGGGCAGCCGCAGACTATGGCCGAATACGACGAGCTTATCGCAAAAATCAAGGCGAGCGGCGCAAAACCGTTTATTTGGTCGGGGACTTTTCTCGATTATTCCATTCCTTACGCCGACATGATTTTTGCACAATACGAAGGCGTGGATAATTTCAAAAACTTTTTTACCTACGATTTCGATTATAAGGGAACGCATATCTCGTTAGAGGACGGGTATAAGGTTTGGGAAATGGACGGTGTGAAGCTGGCAATGGAGTATACTTACCGTTATCTGTACGGAAACGGGGCCAATTACCATCCTGCTGCCGACAGCGAAACCGTAAGCCATGCCGGAGCGCAAAATAATTTTATATTAGGATATAAAAATGCGGAAGGCAATCCTCTGTCGGCGATGCTGTTTGACGGTATCTGGTGGGAAAACGAGGCTAAAACAACTTTTAATTCAGTGACAAGCGACGGCAGGGGATTTGGCCGGCGGGATTACAGATTTATGCTTTTTCCGGAAATGGAAGGGCAAAAGGGAATCGACGGCAAGGGCAACGGCTCCGTCGTTTCGGCTACGGATACGGGCGGGGTTTTCGCTTATAAGTCCAAGGACGAAACCAAGAATGAAATTATAAAAGATTTTATAAAATTGACCACATCGGATAAATATCTCAGAGAATTTTCAAAAAGCGGCGGAATAAGGCCGTATACGTTCGACCTCGGCGAGGAAAACTATCAGGCGTTTACGCCTTGCCAGAAAGCGGCATGGGATATATATCACGATTCGGAAAATATCGCGGTGGTCCGCAAAAACCATTATCGTCAGTTGAGCCCGATAGGTTATGCGACTTCGAAAACGGATATCGATTATTCTTCATATCTCAGCAACGTATTATACGTATGCCCCGTACAAGGATATATGGCGAGAAGAAATATCGATTCGGCGCAGTATATAGCGGAAATGCAGAAGTATTATAAAGATAATTGGCCGACTTACGTCGGAGAACTGAAAAAAGCGTAATGGGAGAAAATGATGGCGCAAAATACTGTCAAACGTAAAATAGACCGCAAGATCCTGGCTAAGTACGGATTTATCATCCCTATGATCGCCTATCCCGTCGGATTATTTATGTTTTTTTGGCCGTTGATCAACTTCGGTTCGGTCGTTATGAGTTTCCAGAACATATCATTTGACGGAGCGAGGACGTTTGCCGGTTTCGCAAATTTTGTAACGTTTTTGAAAAAAATGTTCAGCGATTCCGATCTGTTAAGTCAAAGTCTGGTAAACACATTGAAATATTATGCGATTTCTTATATCGTAACGTTGCCGTTGAACTTTATTTTATCGTTTTATCTGTATAAAAAGTTTTTCGCCAACAAAATTCTGCAGATTTTAGTGATGATCCCTAACATCGTTTCGGGCTTTATCATGGCGTTGATGTTCAAGCAATTTGTGGACGGAGGCCTGGCGAGCATTGTCAATAAAATTTTCGGAATGCCGATCGAAAATTTTCCGAAACTTTTAAAAGATCCCCGATATACTTTCGGAACGACGACGTTTTATTCCATTTGGATCGGTTTTTGCAACGTCCTGATAATATATCCCAATGCGATGCGGGCTATTCCGAACGAACTTGTTGAAGTGGGAAAATTAGATGGCTGCACGCTGTGGAAGGAGTTCTGGCATATAACGTTTCCTCTGATTTTTCCAACCTTTACAACGTTTATTATTTTAGGCGTCGCCGGTTTTTTTACGACTTCCGGGTCGATCGTGGTGTTTTATATGTGGAATGCGCCGGGAGAAGTTCAGCTTATCGGATATTATTTAACGCAGCAGATCATGATCGCCGCGAACGAAACAATATATCCTGTGCTGGCGGCGGGCGGTTTGATTATGACGTTGATAAGCGCGCCGCTTACGTTAGGCGTGAAATGGGCTATGGAAAAATATGGCCCGACTACCGAATATTGAGAGGGTTATCATGAAAGAAAAACCAAATAAGCTGATCACAAGGCTCAATTTATACGAAAAAATAATCGTCGCAATAATCGGTATTTTGTTTGCGGTATACTGCATTTCCTTAGTCATGCCCATAGTTTGGGCGACTTTGATGAGTTTCAAAGACGTGATCGAATATACGTTGGATCCTTACGGCCTGCCGCAGAAATTATCTTTCGAAAATTATGTGAGCGTTTGGAACAAAATGAAAATTTCCGTTCTGACTTCCAGGGGCGTGGTGGAATACGGAATTTTCGATATGGTGGGAAATACATTGCTGCTAAGCGTCGGCATGCCCCTGCTGTCGGTTTTCTTCACAACCGTTATGGCTTATGTTTTGGGAAGATATAAATTCGTAGGTTCGCGCTTTTTGACTCAATTCGGAATAATTCTGATGATTCTGCCGATCATAGGAACGTTCACTTATCAATACTCCGTTTACAAAAGATTAGGCATTTACGATAATATCTTGCTTTACATCCTGATTTCTCCGCAAGGGTGTTTCGCTGGCATGAATTTTCTGATTCTTCGGGCGGCATTCAAGCGGATTCCGTGGGATTATGCGGAAGCCGCCTTTGTGGACGGCGGCGGACATTACTGCGTTTTTTTCCGCATCATGCTGCCTATGGTGATTCCGACCTCTCTGGTGTTTTTCCTGTTGGGTTTTCTCAGCGCGTGGAACGATTATAATACAACGTTGATCTGGCTTCCTTCAAAACCGACTTTGGCCTACGGAATGTACATCTTTCAGATACAGGCCGTGCAGTATGAAGCGACTCAGCCCGAAATTTTGGCGGGATTCATTTTGGTGATGATCCCTACGGTAATATTGTATCTTTTGTTGCATAACGCCATCATCAATAAAGTTCAGATGGGCGGACTGAAAGGATGAAAATTAAGAATAAAAGATTATTTACGGCGGTTTGCCTGCTTTTTCTGGCCTGCGCGATATCCTTTTTTTCTATCGGTTACGGACAGGCCGAACGGGAAAATTCGGTTTTTTTTGAAAACGTGCGCGGCGTAAAGAACGTAAGCAGTTTTGAATTACCTGCGGAATTAGGGGGACTGCGCGGCATAAAGATAGAAGCCGGAGCAAATGCGGTAGCCCGTTTTTCCAATACGGTGGATTTGAATTCGTTGCAGGATAATGCGAACGTGATCAAATTCCAGGTGCTCGGCAGCAAGAATTACGAATATGCCGCGATGGACGATATCCGCATAAGAATGACCGATGCGAACGATCCGGATATATCCTTGCAGTTCACATACGCGCAAGTACCCGTAATTTCCGAATGGAATGCCGCGCAAAGTTATTTCCTTGCCGGAACGGACAATAAAAACATGTGGGGATATGATTTTTATAGAAACGAATATTTCCATAACGAATACGGTACGGTTGTGCGGGCGAGTTTTGTGGAGGAAAGCGCCGAGCTTTTCGGTTTTCATTATGATGTGGACAAAAACGAAGTCTGGCTTGACACGGTGGATAATGCGTTCGGTACTCCGTTGGTCTGCGCTGAATTGTCGAATCCCGAAGTCGTAGGGGAAAATAACGTGTTCGGAGGTTTTACCACAGGGGAAGTGTACGTGCAGATCGAATTTCCTATGTTTAACGGCACCGCGGCCGTCGTGGTTACGGAAATTTGCGGAAACAAGCTTACGGAAAATGACGATGCCGCTCCGAGTATAATCTGCGAAACAGATAAGGATTATAAAAATAATTTGCCGAATGCCGAAGTCGGCCGAAATTATCCCGTTCCTTCGGCAAAGGCCTTGGATGTTTTTGATGGGGAATGCGGCGTTTCGGTTTCCGTGCGAATGAAAGGCGGCGAATCAGAACCTGCAACCGATTATTTTATTCCCGCGGCTGCGGGGGATTTCGAGATTGTTTATGTTGCGCAGGATGCCGCGGGAAATACGGCGGAAAAAATACTTTCCTTCTCCGCGGTGCCGCAGATCCCCGATATTACGGCTTCTTTCGGACGGCCCGTCGGGAATTTTACCGTGGGTGAAGAATTTGTTTTTCCCGAAATATCGCTGTCGGGCGGTTCGGGGAAAATAAAATACGAATACGATATTTATTTCAACGGCGTCTTATGCGATTCTGCTTCTTTCACGGCGTACGAGGAAGGTAAGCTGGAGTACAGGATTTTTGCGGCGGATTATTTGAGCGAAGAGCCTGTTGAAATCGTTTTGACAATCGACGCCGTTGCTGCCGAAAAGCCGATCGTTAGGATAGAGGGAATTCCCGATGCGGTTTTAGCGGGAAGTACGGTGATTTTACCCGATTTTGAATCCGTTATTTACAAAGGGGGCGCGAAAAAAGCGCCGCGGTCGATTTACGTAAATTCCCGCAAACTCGACGAAACGCGCAGCTTTGAAGCGAAAGGCGATGAGGAAACGTTGACTGTCGCTTATGTTACGGGTTTGGGCGAAAATCAGGTGGTGGAAAATTATATAATAAAAGTCATATCTCCGAAAAATTATGCGGATTACTTTATAAATGAGGATAACGTAAAAAAAGAACTTACAGCCGAGGGGACAAAGTTTTCTTTTTCCGAGGATGCGACTATCAAAATGCCCTTTAAGATAGCTTCCGAAGGTTTTTATACTAACCTAAATGTTGTCGGCGATAATCACGGGTTTGAAAAATTAACGGTTTATCTGGAGGATTTTTACGATAAAAACAACGCGATTGCCTTAACTTTTACCGACTATAATGAAAATTTATGCAATCTTTCCGTTAATTTTTCGGAAACCGTATATCGCATGCGCGGCTCGCTGTCGAACGAAAATCAAAAACTGTCGTTTCATTATTCCGACTGCGCCGTCCGCGACGAAGGAGGCAATTTCGTAGCTCCGATAACGAGTAATTTAAAAGGAACGGATTTTACGGGATTTGAAAGCGGGCTTATCCGAGTTCGTTATGTATTTTCGGGCGTGAACCGTATGAGCGAAGTAAATTTTTTTCAGGTAGGCAACCAGACGTTTACAAAGTTCAGCAATACGGTGGCGATAGGACCGCAGATAATTTATTCGGAAGAAATATCCGGCGGCGAAATCTCGTTTGGCAGCCGCATGGTCGTTCCGGCGGCGCGGGCTCAGGCCGTTATCAACGATCAGAGCACGGTCAACGTGTCTGTAACCGCTCCGGACGGCAGCGTTCTGGTGAACAAAGGAAGCTGTTTGGAAAATCGGACTTTTACAGCCGGTCAATACGGAACGTATAAAATCGTTTATGAAGCGGTGCATTCCGGGAATTTCAGCACTAAAGAAACGTTTAACATAACCTCGTCTGATTTCGAAGCACCCCAGATAGCGGTAAAAAGCTTTAAGACAAATTATGCCTGCGGTGAAAGTCTGAAAGTTCCGAACGCCATAGTATATGACAGCCGCGATCCTTCGCCGATGTTGAAAATTTACTTTGTGGACGGCGGCATGAAATATCGAGAGGTGCAATCGGGCGAAAAAGTAAAATTGGAACAGACGGGCACGTTTGCGTTGGTGTTTTACGCTTTTGACGCGGATTATAATATCTGTCGCAAACAATTTGCGATTAAAGTAAGCAAATAGGAGCTAAAAATGAAAAAATTCGCAATTTTTTTGTTGATTATAATTTTTTCGGCCACAGGGCTTGCGGCCTTTCCCTCCTGTAAAAAAATAACGGAAAGCGATCAATACGATCCGATGCACGGAGTGGATACGGAAGGCGAAGATTTCGAAGTGATTTCCGACGGCGTTTCCGACTATTCCATAATCGTGTCCGACGGCGCCGTTGCGTGCGAAAAATTTGCCGCACAGGAATTGAGTTCTTTTTTAAAACAATCTTTGAATGCCGAACTTCCCGTTTTGTCCGAATCGCAATATTCCGGCGGAAAATATTTTTCGCTCGGAAAAACAAAAAAATTTGAAAATTCTTTTCCCGATTACAACGCCGATAGCTTAGGTTTAGACGGATTTTGCATAAAAACAAACGGAAATAATGTTTTTATCTGCGGTTACAGAGACAGGGGAACGCTATACGGCGTTTATGACTTTTTGGAAAAGTTTGTCGGCGTCCGATTTTTAACGGATAAAGTAACGCATGTTCCGCAGTTGAGTGAGTTATCGCTTTATCAGATGGATATTATAGAAAAGCCGGCATTTGAAATCCGTTCTTTTTGGTCGGAAACGACGCAGAGCGATTCCCTTTATGCCGCGCGTTTAAGAACGGGCGCAGTTTGGAACGTTTCGGAAGATATTTACGGTTACGGATTATATCGGGACTTTTATTTCAACGGACATAATGTTCTTACTCTTACGGAGGCGGATAAAAATTTTGAAAAACATCCGGAATGCTTTTCCGAAATCATGGGGAACCGCGTGAAACGCGACATATGTTGGAGTAACGGGATAAACGAAGACGGAACGGCCGATACTGAAAGTTCAGTAACGACGGTTAAGTTGTTGACGGAAGGATTAAAGAAGATAATTATCGAAAATCCCGACGTTAAGTATTATTTTGTAGGGCAGGAGGACAGCGTAGGCGACGTATGTTCCTGCGCCGAATGTTCGAAAATAAAGAATAAATACGGTACGGTCAGCGCAGGTATCGTCCGCATGCTGAACGCGGTGGTTCGGGAATTGCAGAAATGGGCTGACGCGGATCCCGTACTGCAGGGTAAGACGATCAGGCTTGCGGCATATGCGTATACTTACAGCGAAACTCCGCCTGTTACGGGAAGTTCTGACGGCGGTTTTAAAAAAGTTGACGAACAGATCGTGCCGAACGAAAACGTTTATTTGCTGCTTGCGCCTGCGTCGCACGGGAATCATGCGTATTCCTATATCGATGAGTCGCAGGATGAGTGGAATAAATTTATGTTCGACGGTTGGTCCTATCTGACGGATAATATCATGGTCTATGACTACGTAACGAATTTTGAAAACTATCTTTGGTATTTGCCGAATTTGTCCGTATTGAAAGAAAATCTGCTGTATTTTCAGAAACTTAACGTTCCCGCCGTGATTTTACAGGCTGAATCCGATTCGGGATTTCAGGCGGATTTGAAAGCGTATATTTGCAGCAGACTGATGTGGCATCCGCAGCGGAACGTAAACGAAATCATAGAAGAGTTTTGTACGTTGTATTTTGGCGAGAGCGCACAGACCGTGATGGACTTCATGGCGGATATGGAAGCGCATTACGCTTATTTGAAATCCGAATATAAAGAAGAATTTTATATGCATATGTCGACTGACGCAAACATATTTTCTGCGGAAATGTATCCCGTGCGCTTATTATCGGAAAAAGAGGATATGCTAGCCGGCGCAATCGGCGCCGTGAGGAAAAATACCGATATATCGGAAGAAGAACGTGCGGAAACGATACGCAGGTTATCTTCGGTTCTTTTGATTCCGCAAAGGATGATCCTGGCAAATTACACTTCGTATTTCGGTCAGGTAGGCATGAAAGAATATGCGCAGAAATTTTTCGATACATGCGGCGTCGCCGGCGCGGAGCTCTATGCCGAAGGACGCTCGCTGGAAGAACTGAAAACATCTTACGGCCTATGAATAAAATTCAATTGCCGCAAAATGCAAATCCGTGCGAGAGATTCGCCGCCGCAGAACTTACAGATTTTATAAAAGCATGCGTGAGTTCATTTGAAAAACCATATGTGTTTCATATCGGAAGAACAGCCCGATGGGAAGAAATCGGGCTGGCTGCGGTGTTGCCGAAACTAAAAACGGACGGTTTTGCGATAAAAAGTGCGGAAAACGAGGTGTTTATTTTCGGCCGAAGAGACCGCGGCACTCTGTACGGCGTATATGAGTTTATCGAAAGGTTTTTAAAAGTTAATTTCGTCGCCCGCGATTATACTTATATTCCGCCGCCGCATAGGGTAGTTCTCGGAAATATCGATTTGATCGATAATCCGGATTTCGATTTGAGAAGCTATCGCTGTTATCAAATGCTCGATCCGCTTTTTGCCGTAAGAAAGAGAATGGTCGTTACTTTCGGGAAAAATATACCCGAATACGGCGGCGGGCTGACGCGGGATTTTTACGATTTGGGGCACAATGCGTTGCGTTTGGTGCCTGAATCGCAATATCTGAAAGATCACGCCGATTTTTATGTAATGAAAGGCGGAAAGCCCGTGGATATATGCTGGTCGAACGGCGTTTCAGACGGCGGAAACGCGGAAAGCGGTCAAAACGTTTGTGCCGCTATCATAAAGAGCGTGATAGATATCTGCAAGGCAAATCCCGAAATCCGTTATTTCATGATAGCGCAGGAAGACAGCGTCGACGATAAATGTCAATGCGAAAAGTGCCGTTCCCGCGCGGAAAAATACGGCGCGTACAGCGCAAATTTCGTGATTATGCTGAACGCCGTGGCGAAAGAAGTCAACCGTTGGGCGGAAAGCGTCGACCGCGAGATATGCCTGGTTACTTTTGCTTATAATTATACCGAAAGGCCCCCTGTGAAAAAGGTCAACGGACATCTTGAAAGTACGGGGCTCAAATGCGACGAACACGTCTATATCAAACTGGCCTTATCCTGCGCGGATTACGCGCACAGCTTTGTTGATCCGAAACAAAACGGATCGGAATATCACGAGCTCAGTTATAAGGAAGTGTTCGAAGGCTGGAAAATGGTCGCCGATCATTTTATGATATACGATTATTCTACGAATTTTTTTGAATATTTATGGTATTTTCCAAACAGAAAAGTTTTGGAGGAAAATTATAGATTTTATAAAAAAATCGGGGCGGTTTACGTAGAAAGTCAGGCGGAACACGATCACCCTTCGGGATTTCAGTCTGATCTGAAATGTTATATAGCTTCGGCATTGTTATGGAATACTGAAAAAAATGCGGACGCACTGACGGAAGAATTTTGCAGGGCGTATTATCGGGAAGCTGCGGAAAGCGTGCTGGAAGTTATCCGCATGTTCGACTTAGCGTGTACGGAGGCAGACGCGAGATTCGGCGATTACGGTATGCATTTATTTTTGTATAACTGGGGTAACGAGCTTTCTCCCAAATTTTATTCGGGGGATACGCTCAAAAGCATGTGCGCGATATTACGGCGTGAAATCGATCGGGCGAAAGACGGCGTATTAAAAAAACGGCTGCAAAAGGTTATCATAACGCCGCAAAGAATGTTGGTAAAAAACGCGTCGGCTTATTTGAACGGAAAAGAAAAGCGATATTATACCGAGCAATTGAAAAAAAACTGTTTTGATTGCGGGATATATGAACTTTCCGAAGGCGAAACTTCGGTAGTGCTTGAAAAAACGGGTGAAACTTACGGCGGAAAAGTAAGCGAACTCGATTAAGGAGGAAATATGAAGAATAAATTTTTGTCGGTTGTAAGTCTTGTTATCTTAAGCTGTTGCTGTTTTTTTGCATGCGGCGGCAGCGGCTACGTTCTGGATACGGATGTATACGAATACCGTATTGAAACAAACAATTATTTCAAAATCCCGGACGTTAAAGTTTACGACGGTGAAAAAGATGTATCCGAAAACGTCATTTTTATTTATAAGGTTTCCGATCCGGATAACCGCAGCGTAATCGTGGCGGACGGAAGTTTTTTTGTGGAAAAGGTCGGTATTTATTCGGTAGAAATAACTTTAGCGGAAGATAAGATCAAAAATCCGTTGGTCATAAAAGTAACGGCGTATGAAAATACTTTGCCTGCGCCTGAAAACGTAACGGTAAACGCTGAGGGCGTACTGACGTTTGACGCGGATAATTACGACGAATGCTGCATTTTAATCGACGACAAAAAGATATGCGGAATCGAAAAAGGGCAGAATATCCGCAGTCTTCTGCACGGCGGAACCAACGCTGTTTCGGTTATCGTTTCAAAAGACGGTAAAGAAAGCCCTGCGTCCGCGCCGATCGACGTAAAAAAACATGAAACGCCCGAACGTCCTGCGATTACGGACGACAAAAAAATCGAGTTTGTAAAAGAAACGGATAAAACGTATTTGCTGTATAATTGCGGCTTTTTCGTAAGAGAAATTCTCCCCGGCGAAAATATAGAGGATTGTTTCGAAACGGGATATAATCAGATAGCCATAGCCGTTCGGGGAACCGACGGGATTTTGGAAAGCGATCTGAGCGAAAGCGCAGACTTTGTTTGCCATCCGAAAATCAATGATCTTTCCGTTTCGTCGGAAGGCGTGGCGAACTTTACTTACTATGCGGGTTTTCAGTACGATCTGTATATAAAAGACGTTGACGGCGACCGTATAGTCGCGGAAAATATTGTCGGCGGAGATAATATTTCGGAACGGCTCGATTCCGCAGTTTCGGTCGGCGAAAACCAAATATACTTATCGATAAAAACCGCAGATCCTGCAAATATAATTCTGCCGGGTGCAGAAACGAGCGCCGTTACCCGCGTGATCAAGCTCGCGCAGGTCGGCGACTTGAACGCAAAGGGAACGAAACTTTATTTTGAAGAAGTAGAAGAGGCCGCGGGATATTATATATATGTTAACGGCGAGGGGGCGGGAACTTTCGAAAACGGAGATGATTTTATAGATTATATTCCCGAAACGAAAGAAGACTTCACCTTTTCGCTGCGGCCGTATTCCGATAAAGAGAACGTTATCGGCGGAAATATTTCCGAAGAATATGTTGTAAAAAGATTTGACGACGATCGTTTTACAGCCGATAATAACGTGGATTTCATTTTCAAAGATGCGGAGTATCAAAAAAATAACGACAGCGGTATCGGCAGCTATATCAGAGCGCAAAGCGGCGCAACGGTTACAAGTAAATTGCCCGCAGACATTAAGAATATCCGGCAGATTATCGAATTGCAGGTTATCGGTGAGAACGGCGCATATCCGATGAAAGAGATTACGGTATCGCTGACCGACGCGGACGACCCGAATAACGTGATTTCCGTAAAGCTGTACAGGGCGGGGGACGATCTCAAACTCGATATAGTTTACGGGGCGCAAACCAAAACGGGAATCGACGCCAACTGGGGCGGATACAGCGTATACGATAAATTCGGCGGCGGAGGGTACGATGCGGACAAGCGTTTTGCCGTCGTTTTCGACTGGGAAACCAAGACGATTTCCGATAACTCCGCCGAAACGAAGGACGACGCTACGGCGCTGGAAAATTTCCACGGATTCGAAAACGGCGCATATGTGCGCATAAGTTTAGGCGCTGGCGGCGGCGCCGCGGTGATTACGGAATTTAACGGAAAGCCGACTGCGGAAACGCCGCTTTTGGAAAGTAAATCGTTTAAAGCGGAAAACAATAAGGTAACGGCCATGCAGGGTGATTATACGTTTGAGAAGAATGCCGACCGCGGTACGGGCCTTTATGTCGCGGGGGCAGAGGGAGCTCGCGTCATTTCCAAACAGGCGTATAATATATCGTTACAGGCCTCGTCCGTGATCGAATTGCAGACGATCGCGTTTCATGACGCCTATGATATGAAGAATATCGTTGTGTCGCTGATCGACGCGGACGATCCGAATAACGTGATTTCCGTAAAGCTGTACAGAAACCCTGATGATCTTAAACTCGATATAGTTTACGGGGCGCAAACCAACGCGGGAATCGACGTTAACTGGGCAGGATACAGCGTGTACGATAAATGCGGCGGGGGAGGTTACGATGCTGACAAGCGCTTTGCCGTCGTTTTCGACTGGGAAAGCAAGACGATTTCCGACAACTCTGCCGAAACAAATGACGCTACGGCGCTGGAAAATTTCCACGGATTTGAAAACGGCGCGTATATAGCCGTCGAGATCGGCGAAGGCGGCGGCGCGGTGGTCATCACTGAATTGTCGGGCAATATTATTTCAGAATAAAAAAATCATAAAACTGTCGGCTGAAATTAGATTTCAGCCGATATTTTGAAAGGAAACAACATGAAAAAGCTGATTTTAGTTTGTAACGCGCACATAGATCCCGTTTGGCAATGGGATTGGCAGGAGGGTGTAGGCGTGGCCTTGTCGACGTTTGCCTCTGCCGTCAAGTTAAGCAAAGAATACGACGCTTTGATATTCAATCATAATGAAAGCCTTATTTACGAGTGGGTGGAAAAGTACGATAACAAACTGTTTCAGGAAATCGTTGCGCTCGTGAAGAAAAAAAAGTGGTTTATCATGGGGGGCTGGTATATTCAGCCCGATTGCAATATCCCATGCGGTGAAAGCATTATCCGACATATTCTGCGCGGGCGTGAATATTTTCGGGAAAAGTTCAATGCGGACAGCGACGTAGCCGTAAGTTTCGATGCGTTTGGTTCCAGCCGCGGACTGGTGCAGATATTAAAAAGAAACGCTTACCGCGGATATGTCGCCTGCCGCCCGTATAATCCTAAAAACAAAAAGAAGGATTATATATGGAAGGGTTTCAATAACAGCGAAATATTATTGCATCATGCGTCAGACGGCTATTGTACGAAGATGGGGACCGTCCGCGATAAAATCAACGACTATCTGCAGGATATGTCGGAAGGCGAATGCAAGGTATTGTTCTGGGGCGTGGGAAATCACGGCGGCGGACCTTCGCGGGCAGATCTTAACGATATAAAAAAACTGCAGGAAGAAAATGCGGGAAAAACAGATATAATTCAAGGGACGTTAGACGACTATTTCGACGAAATGGAAAAACGCCCGTTAACGGTTTTAACAGACGACTTATACCAGCTTGAAGGCTGTTTCACCAGTCAGATACGTATAAAACAAAAACATCAGCGTTTGGAAAATTTGTTGTGGTATGCTGAGAAAATCGATGCTCACGCCGCATTGAACGGCGCTCATTCTGCAAAAGACGAACTTCGCAAGGCGGAAAGCGATCTGCTTTTTGCGGAATTTCACGATATTTTACCGGGTACGACGGTAAAATCGGGCGAAGAATACGCTTTGCAGCTGCTTTCGCACGGTTGCGAGATCTGCGAACGCGTCATTTTCGATTCTTTCATGTTTCTTGCGAACGATCGAAATCCGGCGGAAGACGGCGAATATCCGATATTTCTGTATAATCCGCATCCTTACGAAACGGAACAGATCGTCGAATGCGGGCTTATGCTGGCGGAACAGAATTTCGATGTGAACGATATTATGGTTCCCGTTCTTTCCTGTAACGGAGAAAGTTTGGAATGTCAGCTCGAACAGCCCTCTTCGCTTGCTCCGTTCGACTGGAGAAAGAAAGTTGTTTTTAAACCGAAATTAAAGGCAAATTCAATAACGCGCGTAAATTGCAAGTTTATACGGAACAACAGTAAAAAATTCCCTTTGCACGCTCGTCGGCTTGAATTTTCCAACGGCGACATGACGGTATCGATCTCGCCTGTAACGGGACTTATCGAAAAGTATGCGATAGGCGGCAAAACGATTATCGCGCACGGCGCACAGATAGAAGTAATAGATTATACTTACGATACATGGGGGTTCCACTATAACCGTTATCAACATGTTGCGGGAGTATTTAAATTGATGTCGCTGTCGGAAGTTGCCGGGTTTTACGGCTTTTCAAGAGAAACGGAAAGCGTGCGCGTGATAGAAGACGGCCCGATCAGAACGGTTGTGGAGGCGGCTTTTCAATACCGTCAAAGCAAAGCGGTTCTCCGTTATTTTATTCCCAAAAAAGGCTGTGAAATAGGTGTAAAAATCGTATTGTACAATTACGAAACGGATAAAGTTTTAAAGCTTTCGTTCCCGTTTGTCCCGCAGGTGGCAAATTTCTCAGGAAAAACAATGTACGGCTTAAATGACAATTTAAAAACGAACGGCGAAGAAGTTGTCGTGCAGGATTACGCCTTGTTATCCGACGGGGAAACGGCATTGAATATCGTTAATTTCGGCAACCACGGCTGCTGTGTGAAAGACAACGTATTCAAAGTTTCGCTTTTGCAGAGCGCGGCATATTGTGCGGCACCGCCCGATGAGGACGTTTTGCAGCAATCCGACGATCCCGATGCCGTCGTGGAGGTAGTGCCGCCGGATCGTTTTACGGAAAGGATTGACACAGGGAAAAGAGAATTCGAATTCATTCTATACGGCGGCGGTTACAGAGAAGTTTTCGATTCTGCCGAATTTAACAGTCTTACGGCGCATCAAAGACCTTACGCCTTGAATTATTTCCCGTTTGAATCGGAAATCAAAAAAGAAACAAAGAGTTTGATTACGTTCGAAAATAAAAATATAAGCGTTTCCTCGTGCCGTTATGCCGGCGACGGCGTTGTTTTCCGTTTTTTCAACAACAGCCTGCAAAAGCAAGCGGCTGAAATATACAGCGAGGCGGGGGACGCCTGCGCCGAGATAACCTTGGAACCTTGCGAATATAAAACTTACTTGCTGAAAGAAAGAAAATGGCGGGAAACGGCGGACGACGGAGAACTTTTATGAAAATAGAAAATCAATATTATTCGATCGTTCTCGACGATATAAACGGCTCGGTGTCGTCCTATACGGACAATTCGGCCGAATATGCAGCCGAAACGAAATTCCCGCTGATCGAAATTTCCCTGATGGACGTTAAAGGCGCAAGAAGGCGGTTGTCTTCTTTATCTGCAGCTCCTTGCGAAAAAGTTGTTTCAGAAAGCAAAATAACTTTGACGTTCCGCAGCTTTTGCGGAGAGGATATCGATATTTCCGCAGAGATTTCTTTTGACGATACGCCTTTCGTGAAATGGAGATTAAACTATATTAACAGAACTTCCTTCGACGTGGAGTGGATTAATTTCCCCGGCTTGCTTTTTTCGGATAAAATGAACGAAAAGGAAGGGTATAAAGTATTTTTACCGATCTTCGAAGGCGTTGAAATCAGCGATTTCGCATTGCGGGATAAGTTTTTTCCTTATGCGGAAACCGATTATCCGTCAAAAGGATGGGAGGGGGTATACCCGGGCCCCGTGAGCATGCAGTTTACTGCGTATTATAACGGTAAAAACGGCGTATATGTTGCTGCGCACGATAAAGAACTGAATACGAAGACGGTCGACGCGCATGCGTCGGAGGAGGGGATAATTTTCGATACGAAATTATTTCCCGGCAGCGAACAAAAGGAATACCGTTACGGCTTTGACTATGTAACGGGGATGTATGAAGGCGGCTGGTACGAGGCAGCGGAAATTTATCGGCGGTTTATAGAGGATGAGCGATTTATAAAACAACCGAAATTATACGAAAACCCCAAAGTTTCAAAATGGTTGATGGAATCGCCCCTGATTACGATTTATCCCGTGAGAGGGGAAAAGGATACGGGCGACATGTCGCCCAACGAGTATTATCCTTATACAAACGCATTAAAGTATTTAAAAACCCTGGCCGAAAATACGGATTCTAAAATTTTGGCCATGCTGTGTCACTGGGAAGGAAGCGCGCCGTGGTGCCCTCCGTATGTCTGGCCGCCGTACGGCGATATCGAAAACTTTAAGTTATTTGAACAAAAACTGCATGAAAACGGAATGTTGTTCGGGCTTTATTGCAGCGGCATTGCATGGACGCAAAAGAGTATTTTTACAGATTATAATAAAGAAAAGGAATTTAAAGATGAAAACCTGGCGGAGGCCATGTGTCTGGCTCCCGACGGTTCTTTGCCCTACTGCGCAATATGCAACGACTATATTCGTTGGGGATACGATATGTGTCCCGGTTCCGAACGCACGGTAAAGCTGATCAGGGCGGAGGTTTCTAAAATAGTGCACGGAACGAAAGTTGATTATTTGCAGTTATTCGATCAAAATCTTGGCGGAAACGCTTCCATTTGTTATTCGCCTTCGCACAACCATGCCCGTACTCCGGGCGTAAGGGAAACGGCCGCGATGCGCAGATTGATTAAAAAGGCGCAGGACGCGGCGGACGAGGCGTCGGAAAATCATGTCATGTTAGGATGCGAGGCTGCCGCCTCGGAAGGCTTTACCGATCTGCTCTTGATGAACGACGGACGCAATTATCAAGGTTTTATGATCGGATGCCCCGTCCCTGCATACGAATTTCTTTATCACGAATACGTTGCAACTTTTATGGGAAATCAAAATACTACGTTTCTTTACCTGGACGCCGCCGAAAACAGAGACAATATCTTTTACAGGACTGCAAAATTTTTTGCACAGGGAGAGTTGCTGACGGTAGTATTGAAAGACCATGGCAAAATAAATTGGGATTGGGGAACCCCGTGGAATACGGTGGATCCCGATCAGGAACGCTACCTTCGGTTCGTTAAAAAATTAAATAATTTCAGAAAAGGCGAATTCAGTAAATTCTTTTATTGCGGGCGGTTGGCGAAGCCTTATCGGGTGGAGTGCGAAAACTATGAATTGAAGTTTAAAAACGGTATGAAAAATAAATTTCCCGCCGTGATTACGACTGCTTTGGAATGGGATAACCGAAAGATACAGCTGCTTGTCAATCCGTTTGAAAGAGAATTGAGATACGTTTTCAGTACGGATAAGAAAAATATATCCTTTCGATATATTTGCAACGATATCCGCGTCGATTTTCATTCTAAATCTTTATTGGAGGGCGTTATTCCTCCCGACGACGTCATCATTTTGGAATTTTTGGAAGAAAGCTGAATTCCGATAACATTCGGGCGGCCGGCAGGCCGCCTTTTTTGCTTGACGAAAGGATTTAAAAAAAGTATAATAAGCTGGAACGCGGAGACCGCGCTCATTACGGTCGGGAACGCCGCACGCGGCGGGGTGGAGAAAATGACGGAGCGATCGAAAATACTCAAAGAAACGATGACCTACGTGTTCATCGTCTTTCTGGCGGTTGCGTCGGCTACGACGTATCACGTATTTATTTTTCCGAATAAATTCGCGCCCGCGGGCGTGGGCGGCATCACCACCATGGTGCAGTACGCTTTCGGATTCAGCGCGGGGTATCTCACGCTCATCGTGAACGTGCCGCTGGCCGTTCTCGTGTTCTTTTTCGGGGACAGAACGTTCGCCGTCCGCTCCTTTCTTTTCGTGCTCGTGTTTTCCGCGATGATCCTCGTATGGGACGCGGTCGGCTTTTACAGTTACGACGCAGGGGACAACAAACTGCTCGCCGTGATCGCGGCGGGCACGCTGGGCGGCGTCATATACGGCTATTCGCTCAGGCTCAATTCTTCCACGGGCGGCACCGATTACGCGGCGGCGCTCATCCATAAGGCGAGGCCGCAGTTTTCCCTGATATGGGTGATCTTCGCGCTCAACGCCTCGGTAGCCGTCGTTTCCTTTTTCGTTTACGACTATCAGATGGAACCCGTCATTCTCTGCATCATCTATTGTTTCACGCAGTCAAAGATATCCGACGGGATTTTAAAGGGCGTATCCTCCGCGCTCAAAGTGGAGATCATCACCGACAAGCCCGACGAGCTGATAGACGAACTATTGAAACATATTCATCACGGCATCACGGAGATCGCCGCGCGGGGCGCATATTCCCATACCGACAAGACCATGCTCGTATGCCTGATCAACAAACACGACCTCGTCGCCTTCAAAAAGATACTCGCGGGGTTCGACAATACTTTCGCTTACGTTTCTTCGGTCAACGACGTGTACGGCAGATTCCGCAGAAACACGATAATCAGATAAAACCGAACGCCGCGGGGATAAAATCCGCGGCGTTTTTCCTTCCGCAATTTAAAAGTTGCGCGCCGAAACCGAAAAGTTCTTTACAATCCGCCGCGGGGCGTGGTATGCTTTTTTCAGTAAATTCAAGGAGAAAGAAAAAATGACTTGCGGAGAAAAGATAGCTGCGGAAAGGAAAAAGCGGAATATGACGCAGGACGACCTCGCGGAAGTGCTCGGCGTAACGAGACAGGCCGTTTCGAGATGGGAGTCAAACGCCGCCTACCCCGAAACGGAAAAGCTGGTGCGGCTGGCCGAGCTGTTCGACCTCGATCTCAACTATCTTCTGAAAGACGGGGCGGAACCGAAACCCGAATCCTGCGGCGGTTTTGCGCCCGAACGGTTCCACTATCAGTACACGAGCAAGGCGCATATCGGAAAACTGCCGCTCGTTTGCGTGAACATAGGTTTCGGTTTTTATAAGGCGCGGGGCGTGATCGCCGTCGGCAATGCGGCGGCGGGCGTCGTGTCAATCGGACTGTGTTCGGCCGGCGTGTTTTCTGCGGGACTGCTCTCGTTCGGATTGCTCGCGCTCGGCAGTATCGCCGCGGGAGGCGTCGCGTTGGCTGCGGTCGCGCTGGGGATGCTGGCTGTCGGTGCGGTCGCGTGCGGCCTGGTTTCGTTCGGCGCCCTTTCGGTAGGTGCGTTTTCGGCGGGTGCGCTGTCCGTCGGCGGATATTTCGCCATGGGCGACGTCGCATGGGCGAAAGTTGCGCTCGGCATGACGTCCGCGCACGGGCAGTTTGCCTTTGCCTCGGGCGTGCAGGGCGCGTTTTCCTACGATAAGGCGGAGGTCGCGGCCGCGCTCTCTCAGACGGTGCCGCCCGTCTTCGGCTGGCTGAAAGATATCGTCGTTTCCCTGCTGTAACGAAAACCGCGCCGCGCGTAAGCGGCGCTTTTTTTGTATCGAGGCATAAAAATTCAACATTTTACTTGCAAATATACATTCTTGTGTGGTAAAATATTACTTAATATATAAAAAAGTTAAAAAAGGCGGAGCGAAACTATGGACTACGATTTTTCGGAAAGGGTGAAAAACTTATCGGGCAACGCCATCAGGGAAATTTTCAAAGTTCTCGGCGATAAGGAAATGATATCCTTTGCGGGCGGCATGCCCGCGGCGGAATGCCTTCCCGCGGCGAAGGTAAGGGAATTTGCCGACGAACTTCTGTCGGAAAACCCCGTCGGCATGCTGCAATACGGGGCGACCGAGGGATATATGCCTCTCCGCAGGACTTTTCTCGATTACGTGAAGAACGTGGGCATCGAGGGGTACGATACGGACAACGCGCTCGTCGTCAGCGGCGGACAGCAGGGGATCGACCTCATGTTCAAGGCGATGACCAACGAGGGCGACGTCATTCTGGTGCAGAATCCGACGTATCTCGCCGTGCTGCATATCGCAAAGACCTATCGTCTCAGGCCGATCGGTTTCGACTGCGGCGAGGACGGCGCGGACGTGGACGACCTCGAAAGAAAAATCGCCGCGCATAAGCCGAAAATCGTCTATATCGTGCCTAATTTTTCCAACCCCACGGGCAAGACGCTCAAAGTCGAAACGCGCAAAAAAATCGTGGAGATCGCGGAAAAATACAATGTGGTCGTCATCGAGGACGATCCCTACGGGCGCATCCGCTTTGCCGGCGAGCACCTGCCTTCTATCAAGAGTTTCGATAAAAGCGGGCACGTTCTGTATCTCACCAGCATTTCCAAAACGATTGCGCCCGCGCTCCGCGTGGGGCTTGCCGTGGGCGACGAAAAGCTGATACGCAAGCTTACGGTGTGCAAGCAGGCGGTGGACGTGCAGACGGTAACGCTCACGCAGGCGGTCGTGGAAAAGTTCATATCCACGGGCGAGATCGACCGCGGCATAGCGCGCAGCCTGCCGATCTATAAGAAAAAGGCCGAGGCCATGCTGGCCGCGCTCGACAGATATATGCCCGCAAGCTTTACGCATACGGTGCCGCAGGGCGGGCTGTTCATCTGGGGCGAGTTCAAAGACGGCATCAGCGCCAAGGCGAAATTCTACGAGGCGGTGGAAAATAAGGTCGCATTCGTTGCCGGCAACGATTTTTTTGCCGACGGCAGCGGCGACAACACGATGAGACTGAACTTTTCAAACGCGACGGTCGAGCAGATCGACGCAGGCGTGAAAAGACTGGGAAAAATATTCGCGAAATAAGGTGTAAACATGGCTAAGAGTGCATTCGACGTATTGAAAGAAAGAGGCTTTATCAAACAGACGGTCTTTGAGGACGATCTGAAAAAGATGCTCGAAAACGAAAAGGTAACCTTTTACGTGGGGTTCGATCCCACGGCGGACAGCCTGCATATCGGGCATTATATCCCCATTATGGCGATGGCGCATATGCAGCGGCTGGGGCACAAGCCTATCGCGCTGTTCGGCGGCGGCACGGGGCTGATCGGCGATCCCTCGGGCAGGAGCGATATGCGCTCCATGATGACGAAGGAAACTGTCGCGCACAATATCGCCTGTTTCAAAAAGCAGATGGAGCGTTTTATTTCCTTCGAGGGGGAAAACGCCGCCCTCATGGTCAACAACGCCGACTGGCTTGCCGACCTCAACTATATAGAATTTCTGCGCGATATCGGCGTGTATTTTTCGGTGAATAAGATGCTCACGGCGGAATGTTATAAATCCCGCATGGAAAAGGGGCTCACTTTCCTCGAATTCAATTACATGCTCATGCAGGGCTACGACTTTTTGAAACTCTACAAGGATTACGGCTGCACGCTGGAAATGGGCGGCGACGACCAGTGGAGCAACATGCTCGCGGGCGCGGACCTCATCCGCCGCAAGGAGGGCAAGGACGCCTTCGCCCTCACCTACAAGCTGCTGCTCACCAGCGACGGCCGCAAGATGGGCAAAACCGAGGCGGGCGCGCTGTGGCTGGATCCGAACAAGACCAGCCCCTACGATTTCTACCAGTACTGGCGCAACGTGGACGACGCGGATGTGGAAAAGTGCCTCTCCCTGCTCACCTTCCTGCCCATGGACGAGGTGCGCCGCCTGGGCGCGCTGGAAGGCGCGGAAATCAACCAGGCCAAGCGCGTGCTAGCCTTTGAGGTCACCAAGCTCGTACACGGCGAGGACGAAGCGCAAAAGGCGCAGGACGCGGCGGACGCGCTGTTCTCCGGCGGCGGGCGCGCGGGTTCCACGCCCACCACTTCCGTCACCCGGGAAGAGCTCGCCTCGGACAGCCGCCTAATCTCCCTGGCGGTCAAGTGCGCTCTGTGCAAATCCAATGGCGACGCGCGCAAGACCATCCAGGCGGGCGGCCTGTACATCGGCGATGAAAAAGTG
>ENA-OYXD01000505-OYXD01000505.1-human-gut-metagenome-genome-assembly--contig:-NODE-505-length-21236-cov-6.792597_pt1 | contig 21236 bp, 10 predicted proteins | sample MGYA00244818_ERZ653412 | MGnify/ENA primary metagenome ERZ653412 (study PRJEB26926, sample SAMN06165146) | human gut metagenome | biome: ENVO:00009003; feature: ENVO:2100002; material: ENVO:00002003...
TCCATATAAGAACGTACAACGAGTTTTTAGTTATTTATATTGGGAGTTTTGACACGCCCTCCTCCTACAATTAGCTTTTCTCACCCCTTTTTACTTTTTTACCTTTTTACCCTTCTACTTTTAGAGGCAAATATTGTCCAAGTACCTTCGACTAAAACTCGCATTCTAGAGATTTGAAAAACATAAAACGAGCGTTTTTGCGGTTCATCCTCACCGAAAAAACATAAAAATTGAGGGTTTTCAGTGTAAAACGATAGGTTTTACACTACTTTTCGTGAGCTTTTACTGGGTAAAAGCATAGGTTTTACATAGTAAAAGCATAGCTATTACCAAGTAAAAGCTCACGAAAAGTTGGAGTTTGCCAGCCAAAGAACTGCACACTTTCAAGAAAAACGCCGCAACGCACTAACAGACAAACGCTTACGACTGCACGCTCAAAACTCGCGAAAAACCGGTCTTCTGTTTTGGTTTTGATTTTTCGAGCACTCTTGAGCGGTCAAATCGTGCAAATATTGTTTGGGCAAAAAGTGTGCCAAACTTTTTCTATTGCAACTGCGCGATGGTATTGCGCACGCGCTCAGCCGCAGTGTACATCAGCGTGCCTTCGTCGGCATCCTTCACACCCATGTACACGTCGGGATTGATGTACTCCATGCGGCTCTTCACGGGAACGCGCGCAGAGAAGTGGAACTCGCAGACGCCAGTCTCGGTCTGTATATGCTTTATGTTCTGCTCGTTCACGCCGCAACCAGCGAGAATAATGATGCGGTCAGCAGCAAGCTTATGCAGCTGGGCGAGCAACGGTGCACCTTCGAGCGCTGTGGGCTGCTGACCCGATGTCAGGACGCGGTCGACGCCGAGCTCAATGAGCTGTTCGAGTGCGCGGCGCGGATCGTTGCAGCGGTCGAAGGCGCGGTGGAACGTGACGGACATGCCCTGGGCAGCCTCAACCAAGCGACGGTTGGCATCCATGTCGAGCGATCCGTCGGCACACAGACAGCCTATCACCACACCATCGACGCCCAACTCCCGGCACATGCGTATATCCTCCAGCATACGCTCCACTTCGAGCGGCGTATAGAGGAAGTCGCCGCCGCGCGGACGTATTATCACGTGGAGGCGTGTAGTGCTGAGCACACGGCGCGCTACCTTAATCTCGCCGTACGACGGCGTGGTGCCGCCCTCGGGTATGCCGGCGCAAAGTTCTACACGGTCGGCGCCGCCTTCCTGCGCTGCCAGACAACTCTCTACGCCGTTGGCGCAGACTTCAAATCTATATTTCTTTTCCATAGCTATTTCCGTAGCGGAGGTCTCCGGCCTCCGCAGCAATCAATAACACTAATTACTTAATAGCGAGTTGTCGTGTTTAGAATACAACTCTTCATGCTATACACTTGGTGCTGCGGAGGCCGGAGACCTCCGCTACGTGCAAAATTAACCTTTACGTTTCAATGAGCAAAGAAAATCGGGGACATTATACAGAACGAACGGAAATTATTGCTAACTTTGTACAATAAAGGTGGTGAGATGGTGAGATGGTGTTGTGTTGACATTAGCAATGCATATCTCAACACCTCAACATCATATCTCAACACCTCAACATCACATCTCAACATCTCAACACCTCAACATCTCAATAACAAACAACCAATAAACAAATCATTATGAACAAATCTTTTATTCTCTCGGCAGCTCTCTGCCTCTCGTCGCTCTTCGCTTCGGCTGAGAACGCCCCCACTCCACGCAAACAACTTGCACCGAAACCGCCAATGGGCTGGATGACATGGAACCTCTTCCAGGGCAACATCAACGAACAGCTCATCCGCGAGACAGCGGACGCTATGGTCGAAGGCGGATTTCGCGACGCCGGCTACGAATATATCTTCATCGACGACCTCTGGCAGGGCGGACGCGACCGACAGAACAACATCATTCCCGACCCTGAGAAGTTTCCGTCGGGCATAAAGGCGCTCGCCGACTATGTTCACTCTAAGGGTCTGAAGCTCGGCATCTACTCGGATGCAGCGCAACTCACCTGCGGCGGATGGACTGCGAGCCTCGGTTTCGAGGAGCAGGACGCACGCACCTTCGCTTCGTGGGGCATCGACTATCTGAAGTACGACTACTGCAACGCGCCTGAGGACAGCGCCACAGCAAGACAGCGCTACCGCACAATGGCTAACGCGCTGCAGAACTCTGGCCGCGACATCGTGCTCGGCATCTGCGAATGGGGACAGCGCCAAGGCGAGGAGTGGTGCGAGGAAGTGGGCGGACAGCTCTGGCGCACTTCTTACGACGTACGCGACATGTGGAAGGACATAGTGAAGGAAGGCGGCATGGGCATCCTCGACATCGTAAACATTACGGCGCCACTCGCCAAGCATGCCCGCCCAGGACAATGGCCCGACATGGACATGCTCGTGGTTGGTCTGCGCGGAACGGGCGGTCCGTCGAGTGATCTCGGCGGCGTGGGCTGCACTCAGACCGAATATCAGACGCAGATGAGCATGTGGTGTATGCTCTCATCGGTGCTCGCCATGACCAACGACCTGCGCAAAGTGACCGACGACGACCGCCGCATACTGCTCAACAAGGAGATTATCGCCATCAATCAGGACGCTCTGGGCAAGGCTGCGGAGCGCATCGTGAACGAGCCGACGCATCAGGTGTACGTGAAACCGCTGGCTGACGGTTCACACGCCGTGGCTATCCTCAATCCGTCGGACGCAGCACAGCGCGTGAGCCTCAACTTCACCACCGTCGGACTCAACGGCAAGTACACCGTGCGCGACGTTTGGCAACACCGCAACATTGCGCAACGTGCAAACAAATGGAAGGGCACGGTGGCTGCGCACGAGACTAAAGTATTCGTACTGAAATAAAAAAGTAGCGGAGGTCTCCGGCCTCCGCAGCACCAAGTCTGATAGAAGTCTTTATTAATTTAAAGAGCTACCATTGTTGCGTGCTGCGGAGGCCGGAGACCTCCGCTACTTTTTTTTACAAGTTTTCTTATTATTCTCCCTTTTCAAAGTCGAAGCTGTCGTCACTTGAATTGGTTTCATCGACAACGATATCAGTGTCAAGACGGCTCTCCTGCGGCTGTTCCTCCTGCACATTGTTGTCGATTTGTTTTCTCGGTATGCGCTCCAACTTGAAGTGCTGACCCTCCGGGAAGCCCTCGTTATTGTAGAACGGCATAGGTCTTTCTGGCTTCCCAGGCTCCTCAGCATCGTAAGTTCTGAGTTTCTTCGCGTCAATCTCTCTTGGCTTCTTCGCGTCGAAGTACACATCATCATCGTATTCGCCATCGTTCTGCTGCATCTGCTGACGCTGCATAGCCTTCTCACGCTGAATGCGCTGGTTGCGGCGCGCACGCATCTCGCGCTCAGACGGTCTGCGCTGCTGCTGTTCTTCTGTGGGCACGCCCACGCTCTGGCGCTGCTTCTTCTCGGCAGCGTCACCCACAGCCGCACCAGCTGCTGCACCCGTAGCCATACCTATGACCGTACCTATATCGTGTCCGCGCGGTCCGCCTACGATTCCGCCGATTGCGGAGCCGAGCACCGAGCCCATTGAACCGCCTGCGTAGGCACCCGTGCCTGCGCCAGTGGAGCAACTGCTCACCGTTATCGCTCCACCTAAAAGCATTATCAAACATTTCTTCATAACTCTATTGTTTATATTGAAGGCAGAAGCCTTCTGTTACAGTTTGTAAATCGTCATTTATCTTTATCAAAACGTCGGCATAGCCGTCTATTTCTTCACAGCCGCCTCAATATCCTCCTTGTAGTTGAGGTTCTTGAGTCGGTAGATGTCATGGATGTGGAGCATACGCTGCAAGAACGAGTCGAGATTGCGCTGTTCCTTCTGCGTCCACTGCACCTCGCAAAGCGCAGCCAGACGCGGCAGCAGTTCCCACTCCATCTTCTTCGCGTCCTTCACCCATTCGGTCCAGATGCAGCCCTCGGCGCCGATTACGTTCTGCTGTTCGGCAGGTGTGAGTCCGTCCTGATACGGTTCGAGGTTGTACACACGCTCTATGCTCGGGATGCCGGTTATCTTGTTCAGACCTACATTGCTGAAGTAGAAGTGCTGTATGGGCGCTATGACCGTAGGGTGACCGGCTTTCGCCGCGCGCACGGTGGCTTTCGGGCTTGTCCAACCTATCACCGTCACATCCTTCGAGGGCGTGCCTTCGAGTATCTCGTCCCAACCTATCATCTTTCTGCCGCGAGCGCGAATCTCCTTAGCCACTTCGTCCATGAACCAGGTCTGCAGCTGCTCCTCCTTCGAGTGTCCCTCTATATCCTTCAGTCCGAGTTCAGCTATCTTCGCCTGACAGCGCTCACACTCCTTCCAACGCTCCTTCGGACACTCGTCGCCGCCGATATGGATATAGGGCGAAGGGAAGATGTCCATAATCTCGTTGATGACATCCTTGGCGAACTGCAGCGTCTGCGGCTTGCCTGCGCACATCACTTCCTTGATTACTCCGAAGTGGCGGCACACCTCGTACGGACCGCCCGTACAGCCGAGGTCGTTGTACGAAGCCAAAGCAGCCTGCATGTGGCCGGGCATATCAATCTCGGGGATAACAGTTATGTAGCGTTCGGCAGCGTAGCGCACTATCTCGCGAGCCTCCTCCTGCGTATAATAGCCCGAAACCGGCACGCTGTCGTACTCGCCCGACTGCGGAGCGGTTATCGTTCCGCTGCGCTTCGAGCCAATCTCGGTAAGCTTGGGATATTTCTTTATCTCGATGCGCCATCCCTGGTCCTCGGTGAGGTGCCAATGGAAGTAGTTGATGTTGTGCATCGCGAAGATGTCGATGAGTTTCTTCAGATAGTCGACGCTGAAGAAGTGTCTGCCGCAGTCGATCATGAACGCGCGGTAGGCGAAGCGTGGCGCATCGGCTATCTCCACAGCCGGCAAGAGCACCTGCTTCTCGCCCTTAACGATAGGCAGCGCCTTCATCACGGTCTGCATTCCGTAGAACACGCCGGCATGAGTTGCGCCGTCGATGGTGACCGCCTTCTCCGACACATTGAGGCGGTAAGCCTCTTTGCCGCCATCCACATCTGCAACGGCAAGGCGAATCTGGTTGTCGACCTTGCGTGTTGTGAGCGCAACGTCGATGCCAGTGAGTTCCTTAATGTAAGAAGCGAGGAACTCAGCGTTGCGTTTCTGCTTAGCGTCGCCGTCGGTGTAGAATATGCTTGTCTTCTTACTGAGCACAAACGGCTGTGCGTCGACAGCAGTCACCTGCTTCGGTAGCGGAATGACTTGCCAGTTGGCTGTTGACACTGTCTTTGCCTGCGCACAGAGACAGAACACGCAGAAGAAGATTGCGGTTATGATTTGCTTCAACATGATTAGTTTGTTTTTAACACGTTAATATACTTTGCATTACAAAGTTAGAAAAAATAGCAATACAAAGCCTCCTATTCATAATAAAATAAGACTAAATAGGTAAAAACAAACAATTATTCCTACTTCCTGCCCTTAGAACGCTTCTTATGAGTAGTCTGTTTCTTCTTGTCCACAGACTGCTTCTTCTTGTCAGGCGTATGCAACTTCTTTACATTAACCTGCTGATCATTGTTGTTGAAATGGAACACGCCGTCTTCGGGCAGCGTGTATTCGGTGACTTCGAAGTCGATTTCGGGCAGGGCGTCTTCGGGCTTGAACGGCACTTTCGTGTTACGCAAACGTTCCACCTTTACTACGGCTACGCCTTGCGCAATGATGCCGAGTTCGCTGGCGGCGCGATAAGAGAGGTCGATGATGCGTCCGCGTCCGTGCGGACCGCGGTCGGTGACGCGCACGATGACCTGCTTGCCGTTGCGCTCGTTGGTGACGCGCAACAGCGTGCCGAAGGGATAGGTGCGGTGAGCGCACGTCAGACTGTCGTGGTGCAGGCGCTCTCCGCTGCTTGTGCGAGAGCCGGTGGCACGTTTAGAATAGAACGAGGCCTTGCCTGTCTGCGTTTGTGCGCAGACATAGGCAAGGCTTATTGTTGCAAGAATTACTAATGTCGTATTTCTTATTTTCACGTATTCATATTGTTTTTTGCGGCGGTCGGGAGCATTATACGATGCCCTGAGCCATCATAGCGTTGGCTACCTTCATGAAGCCAGCGATGTTAGCGCCGCGTACATAGTCGATGTAGCCGTCAGCACGCTTGCCGTACTTCACGCACTGCTCGTGGATAGAGTGCATGATGTAGTGGAGCTTCTCGTCTACTTCCTTCTCGCTCCAGCTCAGACGTATAGAGTTCTGAGTCATCTCGAGACCAGATGTAGCTACGCCACCTGCGTTGACAGCCTTGCCAGGAGCGAAGAGCTGCTCAGCAGCAACAAACTTGTCTACAGCCTCAGCTGTGCAGCCCATGTTAGAAACCTCGGCAACGCACAACGGCTTCTGAGCGAGAATCATGTCGGCGTCGGCGCCGTTGAGCTCGTTCTGTGTAGCACATGTGAGGTAGATGTCGGCCTTAACCTCCCAAGGCTTCTTGCCTGCAACGAACTTAGAGCCTGGGAACTCGTCCTCGTACGGCTGGCAGACATCGTTGCCTGAAGAGCGGAGCTCGAGCATGTAGTCGATCTTGTCGCCTGCGATGCCTGCTTCGTCGTAGATATATCCGTCAGGACCAGAGATAGTGATAACCTTACCACCGAGCTCTGTAGCCTTCTTGGCTGCGCCCCAAGCTACGTTGCCGAAGCCAGAGATAGCGATTGTCTTGTCCTTAATGTCGAGACCGCGTGTTGCGAGCATCTGCTGTACGAAGTAGAGTGCGCCGTAACCGGTAGCCTCAGGACGGATGCGCGAACCGCCGAACTCCAAGCCCTTGCCTGTGAGCACGCCCTGATACTGGTGTGTGAGCTTCTTATACATGCCGAAGAGATAACCAATCTCTCTGCCGCCTACGCCGATATCGCCTGCCGGTACGTCCTCATCAGGACCGATGTGGCGATAGAGCTCTGTCATGAATGCCTGGCAGAAACGCATAACTTCTGCGTCTGAACGGCCGCGGATAGAGAAGTCTGAACCGCCCTTGCCACCGCCCATAGGCAATGTGGTGAGTGCGTTCTTGAATGTCTGCTCGAAACCGAGGAACTTCAGGATTGAGAGGTTCACTGACGGGTGGAAACGCAAGCCGCCTTTGTACGGGCCAATGGCGCCGTTGAACTGTACGCGGTAGCCGATGTTTACATGTACCTCACCGTTGTCGTCTGTCCAAGGAACACGGAATGTGATGATGCGCTCCGGCTCTACAAGGCGCTCGATAAGCTTAACTTTCTCGAACTCTGGGTGCTGGTTGTAAACGTCCTCGATTGAGATAAGAACTTCGCGTACTGCCTGCAAATACTCGGCTTCTCCCGGGTGCTTAGCCTCGAGATCATGCATGATTTTCTCTACGTTCATAGTATAAAAGGTTTTTTAGTTGATAATAGATTCTTTCGTTTTTAAATTGTTTGTCTTTCGTCGGCTAACGTCAATGCCGTTATGTAACTAAGACAGCGCAAATATAGATTATTTCGGCGTATCAGCCAAATAAAACCGCGAGTTTTTCTGCTTTTTCACGTTCTTTTAGATAGTTTGCAGCGTGTGTTCGCAAACAATTATTTCAGTGTTAACGCTGCAGTTGCCGTCGCTTTGTCATCGTTCACCGAACGCAATCCGATCGGACGGCGGACGCAATCTGATCGGACACCGAACGCAATCTGATCGGACGGCGGACGCAATCCGTTCGGACGGCGGACGCGAGCGGTGGCACGTTCCCACTACAAACAACCGATACGTATACACCAAAGAGCCGAAAAACTTTAACAAACACATTGCACGACACGATACTTATTTATATACATTTTGCTCATTTGAGCATAAATCAACTAACAAGTTGTAGGTATTTTGCGTGTCATTTTGTAAGAAAGGCAGTCAAACCTTTTATTCCTAAATCTTAATAATATATCTTTGCATAGAATTTCTTTTTTACAACTCTTTGTACACATTATAACCAATAAAAAAAATATGAGAAAAAAGTACACTTTATCAAGAATCGGGGCTGTTGCACTGTTAGCGAACTTCGCAATCTGTGGTGCAAATGCTCAGGTTAGAGCTACGCAGCAGTCTGCACCAAGCATTAGCAACACAATTATGCGTGTGGCATCCGAGGATGGTCGGAAGCTTTGGGGCAATGTACTCTTCGACAAATCGTGGGCCAGTATCAGCGAAGACTATTACGCTTACGGATGGTATGAATTTATGGCTAAAGATCCCGTAAAGGTTAAGCAGCTATATGTTGAAGACTTCTTCCGTGCTACGGGCAGTGGAGCATGGATTGGCAACAATCTCTACTTCATCATGTATCAGAACTTCTGGGGTGTTGATATGATATACTATTATAAGTATAACACAGACACGTGGGAGAAACTTGCAGAAAAGTCGATTGACAACAAATCGTTCATAGCCAACGAAACGGCTATTGCGCCCGATGGTTCGACGGTATATGGCGACTTCCTCAATTCGGAAGGAAACGGCGACGAGCTTTGCATTGTCGACTATGAGAAGATGACGCGCACCAAGATTGGCGACTTGCGCCACTCGTATGTGGCAATGGGTGTGACCAAGCAGGGCGTGCTTTATGGTGTAGCTACCGACGGCGACCTCTACAAGATAGACACCGATACTGCAGCAGAGACCTATATAGGCTCAACGGGCAAGCAACTGAAGCAGAGCGATGGTAGCTTCTACTACCAGAGTGGTGAGATAGACCAAAAGACCAACACCTTCTATTGGGCCTGTGTAGAGGCCGACAAGAAGTCGACGCTCTACACCGTAGACCTCACCGACGCGAGTCTGTCGCTTGTCGGCGATTTCGAGGGTCAGAACATGATAACAATGCTCTCTATCCCGAAGCCTGCAGCCGAGGACGGAGCACCTGCCATTGCCGAGAACCTTACATTCGACTTCAAGAACGGCTCGCTCACGGGCGATGTTTGTTTTGATGTGCCCACAAAGACGTTCGCCGGCGGCGAACTCAACGGCGATATCACCTATACCATCACCGATGGCACCGACACCCTTGCCGAGGGTAAAGCCGCAGCAGGCAGTAAGGTACGTCAGAACGTGACGCTGAAAGACAACGGTAACGTGAACTTCATCATCACTCTTGCCAATGAAGTAGGACAGAGCCCACGCCTTCTTGGCAGCAAGTATGTCGGTATGGACAAGCCGAAATCGGCTCAGAACGTAACAACCACCATTGATCAGAACGGCAAGGTGAACGTCATGTGGAGCGCACCTACAGAAGGACTCTACGGAGGTTATATGGGCGACATCAAATATAACATTGTGAGATACCCTGAAGGAAAGATTGTGCAGGAAGGCTACGCCGGCACATCCTATACAGAGACGCTTCCTTCCGATGCCAACAAGGCCGTATACGGCTATGGCATCACACCCGTCAACGGCGGAGTGAAGGGTGATGAGGTTGTGAGCAACTATGTGGCTTTCGGCAACGCCATCACGCCACCTTTCTATGGTACGTTTGACGATGCTTCGGAGATGGCGCTCTATGAAATAATCGATGGCAACGGCGACGGTGTAACATGGGCTTGGGACGAGCCTAACTGGTCAAACGATCAGGACGCATGTGCAACTACTGCAAAATCGGAGAACGCAGATGCCGACGAGTGGCTAATACTGCCGGCTCTGAAGGTGAAAGCAGGTAGCGTATACAATTTATCGTTCCGTGTCAAGGGCACCTCAAAATGGTATCCGCAGAAGTTTGAGGTGAAGTATGGCAAAAGCGCAACGGCTGCCGGAATGACAGAGACACTGCTGACCGAGGAGACTATAGAGCTCTCCGACTATGAGGTGCGCAAAGCCACCTTCACGCCCACAGAAGACGAGGAGTTGTATATCGGCTTCCACGACATCAGCAGTAAGGGACAGCAAGGTCTGAAAATCGACGATATCACTATTGGCGAGGGCATCTCGCTAAACGCTCCCGACAGCGTTAGCAATCTTTCTGTTGTAGCCGCTGAGAAAGGAGCACTGCAAGCCACTCTCTCATTCAAGGCCCCAGAAAAGAATTACAGCGGCAGCAAGCTCGAGAATATAACCAAGTTTCTCATCCGCCGTTCGGGCCAGGTAGTGGCCGAGGCACCATCAGCCGAACCTGGTGCGATAGTGACATTCACAGACAATACCGCGACAAACGGCATCAATATCTATAGTGTGGCAGCAGTGAACGAGCAGGGTGCGGGCTTCTACTGTAAGCCGGTAGCTATATATGTAGGACAGACAGCGCCGCTGGAACCCGAAAATCGTCGCACAGCAGAGCATCCCGACAAGGTGACATTCACATGGGAGGAGTCGAATGTCGGCAATTACAACGGATATGTAGACCTCTCAGACGTGACCTATGTCATTGCAGAGCGTGGCGGTTCCGACTACTATCCCACTTATACTAAAGTGGACTCGGTTAAGGGTCAAACAACAATAGACATACCAATGGTTACGAACACCGGTGCACAGGTTCTTAAAACACTCTGGATTTCTGCCAAAAACGATTACGGACAGAGTTCATACAAGGCGTTGCCTTCTATCATGCTCGGCAAGCCCTACGATCTTCCGTTCTCTGAGAGCGTGGCTAAGAATCTTCTGCACGGACGTTTGTGGACCACGTACGGCACGGGCAAGTCAGATTTCTGGACCATTGACGACACTTATCCCGACTGTGTTGACAACGATGGCGGAGCCTTTCACATGATTTCGGAGGCCGATACCGACTGGGCTTATCTTGGAACCGGAAAGATAGCACTCGCCGGCGCTGCCGAACCGAAACTCATCTTCTACCACAAGGCAGAAACCGGCAGCAATGCCAAGATAAAGATTGAAGTAGAGTTGCCCGATGGTACGACCGAAGAGGTGGCAAATATTGACGCAGCTAAAGACGAAGGGAAGTGGACCGCTTCTGCCGTTTCGCTTGCCGACTATGTAGATAAGGATTTCGTGTCTGTCAATTTTGTGGCGCAGGCCAACACCGGCAATGTAGTATACATAGACCGTATGTTCATACGCGATACATACACCTACGATTTGAGTGCAGAGATAGAAGCTCCGGAGACAGCAAGAAAGGGCGACACGGAGAATGTGAAGGTCACGGTGAACAACTTCGGCTCGAAGGATGCGCGCGGCTATAAGGTAGAGCTATATGCCAACAACAAACTTATTGCCTCTGAGGCTCCTGCCGAACCATTGAAGGCCTACTATTTCAAGACATTCAACTTTGAGTATCCTATCAGCATCCTTGAGGACAAGGAGGGTGTAGAGCTGAAGGCCGTCGTGGTATACAGCAACGACCTGAACACCGATGACAATGAGGTATCAGCATCCACTAAGTTTGAGATATCAACCAAGCCGCACCCCGACTCGGCTACAGCCACAAAGACAGAGAACGGAGTGGAGGTAGCATGGACAGCTGTTGATTCCGAATCGAAGACTGCAACAGAGAGTTTCGAGTCGTACACGTCATGGAGCACCGATTTGTTTGGCGACTGGAAGTCGGTGGCAAACAATACGGGAACGACGGGCAGTCCGTTCAAAATGAAGTATCCGTCACAAGGCCCATCGTTTGCATTCACTCTTGCCGACCCACTCGACAGATGGCTCACTAAAGAGCAACTCGAGCAGGTTCCGGGCTTCAAGGCACACACCGGCAGTAAGTATCTTGCCGCTTTCCACCGTGCCGACGATGGAGGCAATGACGTGACGCAGAACAACTGGCTCTTCTCGCCCGAATTGTCTGGCGAGCAGCAGACAATATCGTTCTGGGTGAAAAACGAGAACGATACCGACCAGAAGATTAATTATCCGGAGACCTTCGACGTGCTCTACTCTACTACAGATAGCAAGCAGGCTTCGTTCACAAAGATTGGTGAGACGCACACCACATCTAAGGGCGAATGGGAGGAAGTAAGCGTAGAGTTGCCGGCAGGCAGCAAGTATTTTGCCATCAACCATAATACAGAGGCAGCTAACTCTTTCGTATTCATGATTGACGACATTACTTACACCTACGGTCCGGGTGCCGTGATACTGTATCGCATATATCGTGACGGAACCCTCGTGGGCACAGTGCCGTCAGACCAGACAACGTTTGTTGACAAAACAGCCGATAGCAACACTAAATACGTCTACGGTGTAACAGCGGTTTATTTCGACGGCGAGTCTGAGGCTACCATTGCTACAGACACCACAACCGGCATCAACGACGTATTCAAAGCCGAGAAGACTTTCGATGTGTATACCGTCGACGGCATACGCGTTGCTACAAACGTTAGCAACTTCTCAACAATGAAGAAGGGAGTGTACATCGTAAATGGTAAGAAAGTTATAGTTAAGTAGACAAGTAGACGATATGAACATTAATAAAAGATACACATTCGTGCCTCTTGCCCTCATGTTTCTTGTAGCCGGCGCTTCTGCTGCGCCGCGCTCCAAGACACAGATGAAAGCCGTGGCAATAAAGCTATTAGGTAGCGCAAGAATGAAGGCAGCGGCAAGAAGATCGTTCTCAATCGACACGAAAGCAATAAAGGAGCTGAAAGTGTCAGAGGGCTATGTGGTATATGGTTCTGAAGGCAATGGGTTTGCTGTTATAGCAACCGACGACACTTCACCAGCCATATTAGGATATAGCGACACGAAGTTCGAGCCGAAGTCAACCAACACCAACTTTGAGTGGTGGCTTTCTATGGTGAACGAGGCGGTGGTCTCACGCGCAAAGGCGTCTAAAGTGGCTCTTGTGAACAAGGTGCCGAGTGGGTATGGCTATGCTGAGTCGGTAGCAGCTCTTTGCGAGACCCGCTGGGGACAGAATAAGCCATACAACAACCTCTGCCCTACTGCCACCAACGGCACACGCACACTGACGGGATGCGCCGCTACGTCGACAGCTCAGGTGCTTCGCTATCATCGTGCACCTGAGCATGGCATCGGCAGCCGCACCATCTACTATCCTGCCAACAATATGTCGGGCACAAAGATAAGTGCAGACTTCGAAAAGAGCAAGTACGACTGGAACGCAATGCTCGAGACCTACGACTCTAAGTACTCCTTAGAAGAAGGCGACGCCGTGGCACTCATAATGCATGACCTGGGTGTGGCGGTTGGTATGGAGTATGGCAGCGAAACCGATGGTGGTAGCGGTGCCCTGCACGAGAATGTGGCTAAAGGCTTGCAACGCTACTATGGCATTGAGGATGCCAAATATATCGTGAGGAAGGATTATTCTGACAATGAGTGGATGCGCATCATCTACGAACAGATTAACAATAAGCAGCCTCTTGTGTATGGCGGATTCGATAAGTCTATGGGTGGCCACTCGTTCGTTCTCGACGGATATGACGCAGAAGGCAAGGTGCATGTCAACTGGGGATGGGATGGCAACTACGACGGCTATTACGAGATAAACATCCTCGACCCACAGGCATACAAATTCTCAAGCAATCAAGAAGCTGTGATAAACATCACGCCAGACAAGACATCATCAACCTTAAAGGGCAGCATTGCTCTTGAAGCCGCAGGAACGCTTGCTGCACAAATAGAGGCCGACAAGTTTTACAACTACGACACGCTAACAGTGAGTGGAAACATCAACGCTGCCGACCTGCGCACGCTGCGTAGCATGGCAGGACGTGACGCTGAAGGCAACCGCACCCGCGGACATCTGCGCGTTCTCGACCTTAGTGAAGCTCGTATCATTGCCGGCTCCGACTATTACATGATGGAAAACGGCAAGAAGCTTATTGTAGAAAGAGATGCAAGTCTGCCCGACAAGGTGTTCTCAAATACGCGATTGGAGAAGATTGTGTTCCCAAAGACCGGCATCAGCAGTTTTGGCAAGGGAGTATGGGCATATACGAGCAAGCTAAAGGAAGTGGTGCTGACACCCGCTGCCGATGCCAACTTTCTATACGAAGACGGGATAGTGTACAATAGCGACAAGACTACTCTTATTGCTGCCTTACCATTTCAGCCGAATGGTGTGGATATAAAGCATGGGGTTATCAATGTGGCCGACTATGCTTTTGCGGGTTGTAACCTTATGCCACGTGTTTCGCTCAGTAGCGATGTAAAGACGATAGGTAAGGAAGCATTTGCCAACTGCTGGTCTCTTACAGAGTTCAAAGTCTTCTCTAAGAATATACCGCAGTTAAATGGCACTAACGTTTTCAAAGGAGCCAACGTTGAGAGTTGCTTACTCATGGTGCGTGCCGGCTCAAAGATGCGTTTCCAGAACACTGCACAATGGAACGACTTTGCTAACATTGTTGAGTTTGGCACTACGATTAAGGCTCGTAATCAGGCTCGCGAATATGGCGACGAAAATCCACGACTCACCTTCACCATTATTGGTGACAAGGTAGAAGGCAAACCCGTGCTTAGCTGCGAGGCTACTACAGAGAGTAAGTGTGGTCGCTACACTATTCATATAGAGCCGGGAACTATCACAGACGAGGCGGTTGATTTTGAAGACGGCTATCTCGTTGTGACACAAGCTCCGCTTTACGTAACCGTTGAGGACGCTACTCGTGAGACTGGTATGGAGAACCCCGTGTTCAACATCACCTATGACGGATTTAAGAATGAAGAGACGGCAGACGTACTGACTACTAAGCCGGTTGCTTCGTGCATAGCAGATGCCACATCGCAAGTCGGTAAGTACGAAATCATAGTAAGTGGTGGCGAGGCAGACAACTACGAGTTATTTTACAACAATGGTTGGCTAACGGTAACTCCGTCTACGGCTATCAACGGTAGCAGAGTAACGGAGGAAACGACCTTCAATGTGTATACTTTAGAAGGCGTTTGCGTAAAACACAATGCAAAGAACCTTGATGGTCTTGCAAGTGGTGTATACGTTGTAGCAGGAAAGAAGATTGTTAAGTAGATTACAAAAAGTGAAGCGCCCTGCGTCCGGTTTTGCCGAACGCAGGGCGCTTTCGTATATTTCTTTAGAAACCCTTGAAAAGCTTTCCGTTACAAATTACCAGATCTGTGCGCGCTTCTTCTGCGGCACGAAGAGCTTGTCAGACTTCTTGATGTTGAAAGCCTTGTACCAAGCGTCGATCTGCGGGAGGGCGCCGTTGACGCGAGCCTCAGCCGGTGAGTGCGGGTCGGTCTTTATCTGACGGTCTACATACTCGGGACGAGCGTTGCCAGCCCATACTGTAGCCCATGAGAGGAAGAAGCGCTGCTCTGGTGTGAAGCCGTCGATAGACTTGTTGAGAGCCGGGTTCTCCTTGAGCACGTTCTGCAGGGCGCGGAACGAAATGTTCAGACCGCCGTTGTCGCCGATGTTCTCTCCGAGAGTGAGCTTGCCGTTGATCTTCTTGCCGGGCAGAGCCTCGTAAGCGCTGAAGTAGTCAACGAGCACTTTTGTGCGAGCCTCGAAGTTCTTCTTGTCGGCTGGTGTCCACCAGTCGTTCTGGTTGCCGTACTTGTCGAACTGTGAGCCCTGGTCGTCGAATCCGTGCGACATCTCGTGGCCGATTACGCCGCCGATACCGCCGTAGTTAACAGCCTCGTCTACGTTCGGGTCGAAGAACGGCGGCTGGAGGATGGCTGCCGGGAAACAGATCTCGTTGGTGGTCGGGTTATAGTAAGCGTTTACGGTCTGCGGAGTCATTTGCCACTCGGTCTTGTCAACCGGCTTGTTCACCTTGCGCGAGATATAGTCCTGCGAGAGGAATGCGCGGATGTTCTGCATGTTCTCGAAGAGCGAGAGCTGCTCGTCTACGTGGAGGTTGGTGTAGTCCTTCCATGTGTCGGGGTAACCCACCTTCACGATGAAGTTGGCGAGCTTGTCCTGAGCCTGCGCCTTTGTAGCGGGCGACATCCATGTAGCCTCGTCGATGCGCTGCGAGAGAGCCTTCTGCAGGTTGCGCACGAGCTGAATCATCTGCTGCTTAGACGACTCGGGGAAGTACTTCTCTACGTAGAGCTTGCCGATAGCCTCGCCGAGCACGCCGCTCACGAGAGCTGTGGCACGCTTCCAGCGCGGACGGTCCTGCTGTACGCCCGACATCACCTTGCTCAGCTCGAACTCGGCTGCGCGGAAGTTGTCGTCGAGGTAGCCTGCTGCAGAGCTGATGGCGTGAGCCTCGGCGTAAGCCTTGAGGTCGTCGAGCGGCTCGTCAGCCAATATCTTCTCCACCTCGTGGATAGGTTCGATCTGTCCTACGTCGATGTGCGAGAATGCGGGGAAGCCCTCAGCGAGGAAGAAGTTGCCCCAGTCGATGCCCGGGAAGTCCTTCACAAGAGCGTTGTATGTCATCTTGTGGTAGTTGGCCTGCACGTCGCGCAGCTCTACCTGGCTCTTGCTTGCCTTGGCGATGCGTGTCTCGATGCGCATTGTGGCGTCGGCCTTGCGCTGAGCAGTAGCCTCGTCGTTGCCGGCGAGAACGAGCATCTTCTTGAGGTATTCGGCATAAGCCTTGCGCACAGCAACCACCTGAGCGTCGTCAGAGAGGTAGTAGTCGCGCTCGCCGAGTCCGAGTCCGCCCTGACCAAGACCCACGAGGTTGTTGGCAGCGTCCTTCATGTCGGCACCTACGCCGACTCCGAACATGAGGCAGTCGAGACCGCGTGCGTCGAGCTGTGCTGTGACGAGCTGATACTCGCGGCGGTCGTTCACGTCGTTAATCTTCTTCAGAATCGGCTTCAGCGGTTCTGCACCCTCGCGGTTGCGGCGCACGCTGTCCATAGCGAGGTTGTAGAGCGAACCTATCTTCTGTCCGAGTGTGCCCTTGGGCTGCGGCTTAGAAGAGTACTCCTCGATGAGAGCAAGGATGCGCTTCTGGTTCATCTCGTCGAGGTCGGTGAACGAGCCGTTGCGAGCGTGTTCTGCATCAAGCGGGTGGGCCTTGCGCCAGCCACCGATAGCATACTCATAGAAGTCTTGTCCGGGCTTCACTGCCGTGTTCATGTTGGCGAGATCGATGCCCTTTGAGGTCTGCGCGCTTGCCGACATTGTAGCCAGCAGCGAGCAAGCGAGGATGATTGATTTTACTTTCATATATAATTAAGTTTAGTAATAAGCTTGGGTACTCTCAGGGGGTGCTTTCAGGGGGTGCACTTGTCTCAAGTGCACCAAACTATCTGCACATATACTTATTAAGCATTATTCTTTGTTGGTGCACTTGAGACAAGTGCACCCCCTAATGATTGCAAAAGTAAGAAATTTGTGATAAATAACATATACTTGTTAGTAATCGTTAACCATTGCGCAAACGTTTACCTTGCAGTTTGGAAGAAATACTTTCATAACTTTGCAAAAAATTGCGTAATTGTTTAATTTTGCAGCAAAATACAATTAGAATCTAATAACGACTAAACAATACTATGCAAATTACTTTTAACATCCAATACAAGACAGTATTCGGCGAAGAGCTGCTGCTGAACATCGTTGGCGGACAGCAAGGCAACCGCACAGTGGCTATGTCTACAACCGACGGTTTGACATGGAGATGCGAGGTAGAGGCAGGCATGGGCGAACAGCACGTAGACTATTACTACAGCGTGCGCAACAGCTGCGGAATAAAGTGCAGCGAGTGGAAGACCATAATGCACCGACTCGACCTCAATGCGAACGCTTCGCACCGCTTCACCGTTGAAGACCGCTGGCACGAGATACCAAGCGACACATATTTATATAGTTCGGCTTTCACCGACTGCGTCAACCGACGCGCAAAGGGCAATGTTGAGCCGCTGGCTTACAAGAAAGCGCTGCGACTCGTGGTACGCGCTCCGCAGTTGCACTCGGGCTCACGCCTCGCTCTCACGGGCAAAGGCGCTACGCTGGGCAACTGGGACCTGAAGAAGGCGCTGCCAATGACCGAGCACAACTACAACGAATGGATTGTAGACATCGACGGCGACGCGCTCAATACAAACGAAAAAGAAGTAGGTTTAGGTAACAATAATAAGATTTGTAGTAAGTTAGTACACGAACTGGAGTTTAAGTTCGTGGCGTTCAGCGACAAAGGCGATGAGATGTGGGAGACATGCGACAACCGCAAGCTCACTCTCGAGCCTTTGGAGCAGAACGAAGTGCGCGTGGTGGCACTCGACCAGTCATTCTACGCGCTCTGCGACGAGAAGGTGGCGGGCACACTCATTCCCGTCTTCTCGCTCCGCTCTGAAGGCAGCTTCGGCGTGGGCGACTTCGGCGACCTTAAACTGATGGTCGACTGGATGGCAAAGACCCACCAGCGCCTCCTGCAGGTGCTGCCTATAAACGACTCTACATCCACACACACGTGGACCGATTCATATCCATATTCATGTATATCTATTTTCGCCCTGCATCCGCAGTACGCCGACCTGCGCCAGTTGCCCGCTTTGAAAGACAAGCTGGAGGCAGACCGCTTCGAGGTGCTGCGCGAGGAACTGAACGCTCTGCCGCAAATCGACTACGAGCGCGTGAACAACGCCAAGCTGAAGTATCTCCGTCTGCTGTTTGAGCAGGAGGGCAAGAAGGTGCTGGCGTCGAAAGAGTTCAAAACGTTCTTCGCCGACTGCGAGCGCTGGCTAGCGCCGTACGCCCACTACTGCTATCTGCGCGACTTCTACGGCACATGCGTATTCTCTGAGTGGCCCGACCACAAGCAGTGGAACGAGGCTGACCGCAAGGCGCTCAGCAACCCGAAGAGCGAACTATATAATAAGGTGGCGTTCTACTACTACATGCAGTTCGTGCTCGACCAGCAGATGCGCTCAGCTCACGAGTATGCCCGCGCTCGCGGCGTCATCCTCAAGGGCGACATTCCTATCGGCGTGAACCGCAACGGCTGCGACGTATGGCACGAACCCGAATACTTCCACCTCGACTCGCAGGCGGGCGCTCCGCCAGACGCTTTCTCGGTGAACGGACAGAACTGGGGCTTACCGACATACAACTGGGACCGCATGATTGCAGACGGATGCGAGTGGTGGATGCGCCGCTTCCAGAACATGGCTAAGTATTTCGACGCTTACCGCATCGACCATGTGCTCGGATTCTTCCGTATATGGGCTATACCTACCGACTGCGTAGGTGGACTGCTTGGACAGTTCCAGCCGGCACTCGCCATGTCGCGCGACGAGATACAGAGCTATGGTCTCAACTTCCAGGAGCATCTCTTCACAACGCCGTTCATAGCCCACTGGGTAGTGGAGCGCGTGTTCCGCGAACACACCGAGGAGGTTATCAAGACTTATCTCAACCACGAGCACGACGACATCTACTCGCTCAAGCCCGAATACGACACGGAGCGCAAGATTGAGGCTGCGTTCGAGGGCAAGACGACGGAGAAGGATGTGTGGCTGCGCGACGGACTCTACGCGCTGGTTGACGACGTGCTCTTCGTGCGCGACCGCAAGAACCCCAACCTCTTCCACCCACGCATCACGGCGCAGCTCAACTTCATGTACGAGGCGCTGTGGGACGGCGACAAGGCTGCGTTCAACCGACTCTATAACGACTACTATTATCGCCGCAACAACAATTTCTGGTATGGCGAGGCGATGAAGAAGCTGCCGATTCTGGTGCAGGCTACCCGTATGCTGGTATGCGCAGAAGACTTGGGCATGGTGCCCGACTGCGTGCAGTGGGTGATGCAGCAGCTGCGCATCCTGAGTCTGGAACTGCAGTCGATGCCGAAGGATCCGAGCGTCAAGTTCGGCTATCTCTCGCGCAATCCGTACCGCTCTGTGTGCACTCTCTCTACTCACGACATGCCTACGCTGCGCCAGTGGTGGGACGAAGACTGGGACCGCACGCAGGAGTTCTACAACACCATGCTCTACCGCGGCGGCGCCGCACCGCATCCGCTGCCGGGATGGCTCGCTCGCGACATCGTTTCGCAGCAGCTCACCTCGCCGTCTATGCTCTGCGTACTCTCGCTGCAGGACTGGTTCGCCATCGACGAGCGTATTCGTCTCGCTGATGCCAACGCCGAGCGCATCAACATTCCGTCTATCCCGAAGCACTACTGGCGCTATCGCATGCACTTGAACATCGAACAGCTCCTCGCCGACCGCGACTTTAACGAACAGGTGAAGGAACTGATTGATGAAGCGGGAAGAAAATAATTATAGGAGGGTATGGCATCCCTGCCATACCTACGCAGCATTATTGTTAGCAGACGGCGTGGAGGGTGTGTCAAAACTCGCAAGCGACACGCCCCGAAGGGGCAGCACCACATAGCCCAGGGCAGCGCCCTACCCTTTATACACATCTTTTGTTCTTTGAAATCATTGGAATTCTGTATATTTGTCAGATGAAAAGTTCCCCATTTACGAGTCTGACATTTAACGACAAGCGGATTAGCGCAAGAGCTAATTTGACATTATCGAAGATGATTGCCACAGGCAACTCCGTCATAAATAGAATTTTTAGTAACTTTGCAACAAGAAGTTACGAAAAGAGTGTAATTTATTGGAAATGAGCGTAGGTTAGTCGCTCTTGATAGTAATAGGTTACGAATTAGTTAGTTATCTACTGCATTATTCCTCTGTGCGTTGCGTAACCTTCAAAGAACTCTTCGTATGCAAAAGTAGCTATTTAATCCGAGATTTTGAAATAAACTCCCGGATTTTTTATTCTCTCATTCATAAGGTTTTCCGTAAAAGCGGTTTTATCCGTCGTTACATAATCGCAGCGGACAAGTCCTAACGAATATGTGCCGACTATCGCATAGCCGGAGAAAAGGGCATTGCCTCACGCCTAAACGAAGTTTAGACTGATGATGCAATGCCCCTTTCTTTTGTGGCTATGCCAAGAGGTGCTTTTACGAGTTTTCAGATGATTTTCTTTTTAGCTGTCCATTTGTGCCGGAAGCGGAAAGGATGCCGAGTGTGTCAGCTTGCCCCATGAATGAAGCAAGCGGCCACACACAGCCGGACAAACCGGGAAGAAAGACTGTTTCCACCCGACTGGACAAGTACAGTCGGATCGGAAACTGTCATACTTCCTTGTTGATGGTTTGCCCTTTTCACGCTTCCGGTGATGTCTTTTTCTTTCAGTCGGTTCTTCTTTTTTACGGATTTTCCCTGAAGTTTTTGTATTCCAATCTGCCTCTGTTTTCGTTTACCTCCATCTTGCGCCTTTCAGTAGAATCGCATCAGGCAGTCATTTTCGTTCTGGGCGCAAAGGTAATTCCGGGATTGGACGGGAAAGCAAG
>ENA-OYXD01000525-OYXD01000525.1-human-gut-metagenome-genome-assembly--contig:-NODE-525-length-20821-cov-9.871232_pt1 | contig 20821 bp, 20 predicted proteins | sample MGYA00244818_ERZ653412 | MGnify/ENA primary metagenome ERZ653412 (study PRJEB26926, sample SAMN06165146) | human gut metagenome | biome: ENVO:00009003; feature: ENVO:2100002; material: ENVO:00002003...
AACAATCATCTCGTCCTGCATAGGCGAACCTCCTTTCTCATCTGCTGTCAGATGCCTTCACCATATAACCCGACAAAAATCGGGTTTGGTCTCACGATTTTCAAAATTTCCTCAAAAAAATTATAGCAGATTTTTGTGAATGCTTCTACCCACACTACCTACGCCGTTTTGCTTCGCCTGTTTACTTGCCGCCCTGCGTCGTTCCTCGCTATACGGGGCGGTCAGTCGAAAACTTAACCGCCCTTTCTCGATCTCAAAGGTCAGCCCTCCTTGCTCATCATCGTCGGTCTGGCGGCAGCATTGCGGGTACATTGCCGCAAATGCTGCCAGCCGCTTTTTGAAATCGGTGTTGTGGGTCTGCACCTCAATGATGCGGCTATGCTCGTCAAAATAAATCACGGTTGTCTTTTGCTTTTTGGTAAGCCCTGTTCTCATAAAACCTCCTGATCTTCACGATTTTTTCTCAGCTCTTGAATTGGAAAAGTGCTGCGATTTTTTGATGGAAACGTCCCAAACGATGCGGAGTACATTTTGCCTCGTTCTATCGGCTGAGTTGCCACTTTTCCAGCTCTTGACTGCATTTTCATGGTGTTCTGTTTGTGTGGCTTTTCAGCCACTCCACCAGCTCATTTTTCATCACCAATTTGCGCCCGCCGATCCGCAAGGTTGGGAAGTCTGGGCTGCTCAAAAGGTTATATGCGCCCGCTTTTGAAATCTGCAACGCTTCGGCAAGCTGCTTTGCATCCATCACATCAGGCATGGCTTCAAACGGTTCTCTGCTCATAAAATCTCCTTTCCCGCATGAAAAGGCAGCAGCTACCATTTCGGTAACTGCTGCCGCTTCTGCGTCTGTTTACTTGTCCAAATACTTCTGATACTCCGCTGTCACATAATCCTCATAGGCACCGGCGATCTTGGCGATCCGCTTATGGACTGCGCTGGCGGTCTTGTAGCCAACCTTGTCCGCAATCTCCTGTTCGGTCAAGCCGTCCATGCGCAGCTTCAATATTTCCCGATCTTTCTCGGTAATGCTCTGCTCAGCAAAGGCGGCAATCTGCATTTCGGAGATAACCTTCTGCTCAAACTCGCCGCGAGGATCAGCGACCTCAAAAATATCGCCGTCCTCGTTTTCCATCATTTCATCCAGAGAAATCGGCTTGCCGGAGCGGTTATGATGCCACTTCCGCATGAAATCGGTCTTGACGGTGCTGCTTGTGGTTTCGTAGTCCTCTACGGTGCGGTTTTCCCAGATAGCGTCAATCACGGGCTGCCATTCCTGCTCCGCAACTACCATGTCGGTGACATTGCCAATCAGATTGCTAAATTGCTGATAGGTCAGCCACGGTACTTCCATACCCTGCGGGATGTTGTAAAGGTTTTGGAAGCCAAGCCCGTTCTGCTCAAACTTCATGCGAATGTAGGGAATAATGCTGTACGACAATCGCCACAAGGGGAAATACCCTGCATACTGCGTCCATGCACCGGGAATGTCACGATAATTGCCCTTGCGGTCTTTCACTTGGAAAAACTGCCATGCGCTCCATGCGTAGCAGTCCCACACAAGCAGCTTGAACATATCATCACATACGATGTGGTCGTACTTGTCCGTCCTCAAAACTTCATAGGGGCAACGGGGCAGTTCATAGGCAGGCTTCCACTTTTCCGCAAGTTCCCTCGGTAGGCTATAAAACAGGGTCAGCCATGACTTGTCGCTGTCCTGCGGTATCTCGATGATCTCACCGGGCAGCACCACAAGAAAATCGTTCGGGCCTGTCTGCTTGTCCATCAACGTCACCTCCAATCGCTTCTGCATTCAGCCCTCTACTATATATGGCATGAGAAGGGCCGAATTGTTCCAATACCTTCAAACTTTTTTGAGATTTTTTGAAAAAATCTCGGAATGGATGGGATAGGATTGATTTAAGAACATTATAGCTGAAAGCTGTGAATAAATCTATTGCTTTTCGTGACAGCAAAAAAATAACGGGTATCTGGCTTTCACCGAATACCCGTTATCTCGTTTACCAACCCCGTCTGACAGATGCCATAATCGTAATTTCTTGAATTACTTTCTTATGAGCACCCGTGTAAAGCCGGGGGTGGTGTTTTGTGGAAAGCCTTGTTTTACCCGTTAAAAATGTGTTATACTTTCTATATAGATTTCTGCAATCCCCTGCAAAGGAGACTTCATCATGCGAAAATTTACCGCCGATCCCCAGGCGCTGTTCCGGTATCGGGGCCTGCCGCCTGTGGGCCTCACCGTCTCCATGGCCCTGCAGCATTTGGTTTCCATGATCGTAGGCTGCGTCACCCCGGCCATTATCATCGCCCACGCCGCCGCGCTCACTCACAATGAGCAGGTGCTGCTGATCCAGGCGTCTTTGGTGCTGTCCGCCGTTACAACGCTCCTGCAGCTTTTCCCCATCGGGGGCCGCTTTGGCTCGGGCCTGCCGGTGATCTTCGGCGTCAGCTTTGCGTACCTGCCCAGCATGCAGGCCATTGCCACCGGGAGGGGCGGCATGGCGGCGGTGGCCGGGGCCATGCTGGTGGGCGGCGTCATCGCCACCCTGGTGGGCCTTTTCATAAAGCCCATCCGCCGTCTTTTCCCGCCCGTCATCACCGGCACCGTGGTCTTTACCATCGGCCTGTCCCTCTATCCCACCGCTATTAACTATATGGCCGGGGGCGCCGGCAACACCTATCAATCCGTGGTGGAGGAGCGTGGCCTCACTGAGGCCCTGGTCTACGGCTCCTGGCAAAACTGGGCCATTGCCGCCTTCACCCTGGCGGTGGTGTTGCTGCTGACCAATCATGGCCGGGGCATATGCAAGCTGGCCTCCATTCTCCTGGGCATCCTGGCCGGGTATGCAGTGGCGTTTGCAGTCGGGATGGTGGACCTCTCCGGTGTCGCCGGGGCCGGTTGGTTCTCCCTGCCCCGTCCTGTGCCCTTCGGGGTGACCTTTGAGCTCTCCGGCTGTGTGGCCCTGGGCCTGCTGTTTGCCATCAATTCCATCCAGGCCATCGGCGACTTTACCGCCACCACCGTGGGCGGCATGGACCGGGAGCCCACCACCCGGGAGCTTCAGGGGGGCATCGTGGCCTATGGTGTATCCAATGTTATAACGGCGCTGCTGGGCGGCCTGCCCACGGCCACTTATTCCCAGAATGTGGGAATCGTGGCCACCAATAAGGTGGTCAACCGATGGGTCTTTGCCCTCACCGGTGCCTTCCTCCTTCTGGCGGGTGTGGTGCCGAAATTCTCCGCCGCCCTCACCACCATTCCCCAGTGCGTTTTGGGTGGGGCCACCGTGGCGGTGTTCTCCACCATTGCCATGACCGGCATGAAGCTCATCTCTGCCGAGGGCATCACCGCCCGTAATACCACCATCGTGGGCCTGTCTGCGGCCCTGGGCGTGGGCATCTCACAGGCCTCCGCCGCCCTGGCCCAGTTCCCCGAGGCCGTGACCACCATCTTCGGCAAGTCCCCGGTGGTCATCGCCACCCTCATGGCTGTGTTCCTGAATTTGGTTTTGCCCAAGGAGGAGAAATAATGTCCCCGGTAAAGCCCTCGTCATTGCGAAGCCCCGTCCTTATAGGCCTCCTTGCCTAAAGGGGATTCCACGCAGGCGGTTCCTTGTCAAACCTCCGTAGGGGCCGATGACCCTGTTGCGGTGCCCAAAATTTCTGCGCTGCCTAACGGCGGACGCTTGAAATTTTGACCGCGGCCACTCGCTCACTTCGCTTCATTCGCCACTGGCGGCGCTCAGTTCGCTCCCCACATCGGCCCGCCCCACCGCATTTTCTGTAATGTGTCATTGCGAGGGCGCAAAGCGCCCGTGGCAATCCGTACCCCCTATCCTACCACAAAAAATGACCGCCTCCGGCGGTCATTTTTCACGCAAAAATTCACTTATCCTCTACCCCGTGAAACCGCTCATACACCGCCAAGGCCACGGCCTTGGGCAGGGCCGCCTCCAGCTCCGGCAGCTCCGCCTGCGTCACGGCCTTCACGGTGCCGAATTGCTGCAGCAGCTTCTTTCGCCGCACCTCCCCCAGCCCGGGGATGCCCTCCAGCCGGGATCGCGTGGCGCTGCGGCTGTGCTTTTTTCGGTGGTAGGTGATGGCAAAGCGGTGGACCTCCTCCTGCACCTGTCCCACCAGGGCGAAAAGCGGCGGGCTCTGCTGTATGCCCAGCTCCTGCCCCCGGGCCGTCATCAGCGCCCGGGTCCGGTGCCTGTCGTCCTTCACCATGCCCAAAACCGGCACGGAAAGTCCCTTTTCCGCCAAGGCCTGCTCCGCCACGGCGGCGTGCTGCCGGCCGCCGTCCATTAAGATCAGATCCGGCAGAGGGCTGAATTTCTCGTCCCCATCCAAATACCGCTGGAGCCGCCGCCCCAAAATTTCCTCCATGGCTCCGTAGTCGTCCGGGTGATCCAGGGTCTTCACCTGGAATTTCCGATAGTCCCGCTTCAGGGGCCTGCCGTCCTGAAAAACCACCATAGAGGCCACCATGTCGGCACTGCCGGTGTTGGAAATGTCGTAGGCCTCTATGCGGTGGGGCCCGGCGGAAAGCCCCGCCAGGGCGCCCAGCTGCTCCAGGGTTTTGTTCACCCGCTCCGCCTCGGAGGTAATGCGCTCCGTCTCCTCCCGGGCGTTGCTTTGGGCCATGCGCAGCAGCTCTGCCCGCTGGCCCCGCTGGGGCACCCGCAGATTAACCCGGTGGCCGCAGTCTCGGCTCAGCAGCTGCTCCAGAGCCTCCGCGTCCTCCGGCAGCGCCGCCACGCAGATTTCCTTGGGTGCTGCGCCCCGGCCTGCGTAATATTGCCGCAGCACGGCGGAGAGGGTCTCCCCCTCGTCCTCCTCGGCTCCGGCGGCCAGCACCTTTACCTCCCGGCCCAGGAGGTTTCCCTCCTCCAGATGCAGCACGCCGAAGCCCCAGCGCACCTGGCCCCGGTACAGGCCCCATACATCCGTGTCGGCGCATACCCCGGCAATGACCCCCTGGGTCTTGCCCAGCACGCTCACCGCCCGAATGCGGTCCCGCAGGGCGGCGGCCCGCTCAAAGTCCAGCTCCTCCGCCGCCTGCGCCATCTCCTGCTCCATCTCCCGGGTCAGGGCCCGGTAGTGTCCGCCGAAGATCCGCGCCGCCTGCTCAATGCGCCGCTGATACTCCGCCTGTCCCGGCCCCTCCGGGCGGCAGAAGCCGTCACACTTTCCGATGTGCAGATTCAGGCAGGGCCGCTCTTTTCCGATGTCCCGGGGAAATTTCCGGCTGCAGGTGGGGAGCTTCAGCGCCCCGCACACCGCCTCAATGGCCAGCCTAGTCTCCCGCCGCCCGCCAAAGGGCCCAAAGTACCGGGCCCCGTCTTCCTCCGCCCGGCTCACCAGGGAAAACCGGGGGTACGCCGCCCCCTTGTCCAGGCGCACAAAGGGGTAGCCCTTGTCGTCCTTTAGGAGGATGTTAAACCGGGGCATATGGCGCTTAATCAGCGAGTTTTCCAGCACCAGGGCCTCAAACTCCGACCGCACCAAAATAGTGTCGAACCGGTCCACCTGGGACACCATCATTTTTGTTTTGCTGTTGTGGGAGGCGGTGTCCTGAAAATACTGGCTCACCCGGTTTTTCAGCTTCTTGGCCTTGCCCACATAGATCACCTGCCCGCCGCTGTCCATCATCAAATAGACCCCCGGCGCCAGCGGCAGGTCATTGGCCTTCTCCCGCAATTCGTCCTTGGTCACAGAGACCCCTCCTTCCGTACATTTTTATCGCATCAAAAAGCCCTTTGGCAGAAAATTCCGCAGGAATTTTCGCCAGTTTTTTTAGTTTAATCCCTCCGCCTTCACCGCGAACAGCGTCTCGATCCTTGCCCGCAGCGCTCCGCTCTCGGGCTTTTCCAGCGCAGGGTCCTGGGCCATCCAGCCCTTTGCCGCCTGCTGAGCCTCGTCCAATAGCGCCATGTCGCAGCTGAGGTCGGCAATCTTCAGCGCCGGCAGCCCGTGCTGGCGCTGGCCGAAGAAGTCGCCGGGCCCCCGTAGGGCCAGATCCTCCCGGGAGATTTCAAAGCCGTCGTTGGTCTTGGTCATCACCTTCAGCCGCCGCTTCGTCTCCTCCGACGGGTGCTCCGAGAGCAGAATGCAGTAGCTCTTTGCCTGTCCCCGGCCTACCCGGCCCCGGAGCTGGTGCAGCTGGCTTAGGCCGAAGCGCTCGGCGTTTTCCACCACCATGCAGGTGGCGTTGGGCACATCCACGCCCACCTCCACCACCGTGGTGGCCACCAAAATGTCCCCGCTTCCGGCGGCAAAGTCCTCCATGACCTTTTCCTTTTCCTTGGCCTTCATCTTCCCGTGGAGCAGGCACACCCGCAAATCCGGGAATACCTCCTCCCGCAGCTTTTTGGCGTAGGCTGCGGCGGCCTTGCGCTCGTCGGGGATGTGGTCCTCCTGGCCCACCAGCGGACATACGATGAATACCTGATGCCCCGCCTCCACCTGCTTGCGGATGAATTGGTTCACCCGCTGCCGATAGCTCTCGCCCACGGCGAAGGTGTCCACCTTTTGCCGTCCCGGGGGCAGCTCGTTCATCACCGACACATCCAAATCGCCGTAAATGATCAGCGCCAGGGTCCGGGGAATAGGCGTGGCGGACAGCACCAGCATGTGGGGATTTTCCGCCTTCTGCCCCAGGGCCGCCCGCTGGTTCACCCCGAAGCGGTGCTGCTCATCGGTAATCACCAGCCCCAGCCGGGCATAAGACACATCCTCCGTCAGCAGGGCGTGGGTGCCGATGCACAGATCAATGCTCCCCAGGGCCAGATTTTCCAAAATATCCCGCCGCTCCCTGGCCTTGGTGGACCCGGTGAGCAGGGCGCACCGGAGCCCGAATTTTTCAAACAGCGGAGTGAGATTTTCATAGTGCTGCCGGGCCAGAATTTCCGTAGGGGCCATCAGGGCCGACTGCCACCCGCTTTGGGCGGCGAACCACACGCACCCCGCCGCCACCATGGTCTTGCCGCTGCCCACATCCCCCTGGCACAGCCGGTTCATGGGCCGCCCGGATCGCATGTCCGACACCGCCTCCGTAATGGCCCTGCGCTGGGCATTTGTAAGGGGGAAGGGGAGGGCCCGGTAAAATTCCTCCATATCCGCCGCGGCACAGGCAGGCCCCGCCACATCCGTGCGCCGGGAGCGGAGCATCTGCAGCCCGCAGGAGAGGATAAACAGCTCCTCAAACACCATCCGCCGCCGGGCCAGGTTCAGCGCCTCCGCGTCCGCCGGAAAGTGGATGTTCTCGTAGGCGTATCCGCTGTGGCACAGCTGATGTTCTTGCCGCACCGCATCCGGCAGGCAGTCCGTCAGCAGGTGGCGGCAGGCCGTAAGCCCCTGGCCCACGGCCTTATATAGAAGATTTTGGCTCACCCCGGCGGTGAGGGGATAAATGGGCACAATATGCCCCGTAAGCACCTGCTGTCCCTCCTGCTCCACAATGGGGTTGATCATCCGCCGGGCCAGCAGATTCCCCTCCACCTTGCCGCAGAAAATATAGGACTCGCCTCGGTGCAGGCTGTTTTTTCGGTACTCCTGGTTAAAAAAAGTCAGGTCCAGGGCGCCGCTGTCATCCACGGCACGGGCCTTCACCACCGTGCGCCCGCCGGAAATGCGGCTGGCCACGGGGTCGTTTGCGATCATAGCCCGGACGCACACCGTCTCCCCAAGCTCCAATTCCCGGATGGTCCGGGTCATGGTCCGGTCCTCGTACCGCCGGGGGAAATAGCCGATCAGGTCCTGCAGCGTGGCAATGCCCAGCTTAGACAGGGCCTTGGCCCGGGCCTCGCCGATACCCTTTATATAGCGCACATCCGTCTGCAAATCAGCCATGTCAGCCACCTCACTTCATGTCCTGCTCCGCCCAATCCGACAGGGCCTCCAGGATGGGCAGCAGCGTCCGGCACCGCTCCGTGGGGCGGTATTCCACCCGCACCGGCACCTCTAAAAACTCCTGCCGCTCAAGGAGCCCGTCCCGCTCCAGCTCCTTGAGAGCCGAGGACAGCACCGTGTTGCTCACCCCGTCCAGCTTTCCCCGCAGGGCGTTGTAGCGGATAGACCCGGCATTGCACACCGCGCAGAGGATCTGCACCTTCCACTTGCCGCCAATGAGCAGCATGGCGTGCTGCAGGGGGCATTTTTCCATACAAGGGCAGTCATAGTGACCCATAAGTAAGCTCCTCCTTACCTGCACAGGATAATCTGCGTTCTTGCATTTTTCCCGAAATGCTCTATACTGATTATACCAAGTAAGAAAAGAGGAGTAAATAGGAAATTATGAACATCTATCTCCAGGGCCTCACCATGGGCCTTGCGTATGTGGCCCCCATCGGCCTGCAAAACCTGTTTGTCATCAACTCCGCCCTGACCCAAAAGCGCAGCCGGGTGTATATCACGGCCCTCATCGTCATTTTGTGGGATGTGTCCCTGGGCGTTGCGTGCTTCTTGGGCGCGGGGGCTCTGATGCAGGCGGTGCCGTGGCTGCAGAAGGTCATTTTGGGCATCGGCTGCCTCATCGTCATCTATATCGGCGTCGGGCTCCTGCGTGCCAAGGCCAGCTTAGAGGGCGGCAAGGATGTAAATATTCCCATCTGGAAGCTGTTCACCACCGCCTTTGTGGTCACCTGGATGAACCCCCAGGCCCTGATAGACGGCACCATGATGCTGGGCGCCTTCCGGGCCACCCTCCCGGCAGGGGGCGACCTGCCCTTTATCTTCGGCTTCGGCAGCGCCTCGATCCTGTGGTTTTTGACCCTGTCCACGGTGGTGTCGCTGCTGGGCAGCAAGTTCAATGAGAAAATTCTCAATATCATCAATAAGGTCTGCGGCGCGGTGATCATCTTCTACGGCTGCAAGCTCCTGTGGAGCTTTGTAAAGCTCATGGAGTGGCTGTAATAAATTAAGTCTGTTCAAACCCCTCCGTTTCTGCTATGATTATAATTAGATGGAAATGCGAGCTATGAGAGGAAGAAGATATATGCTTCTTACATTGGGAGAAATGGATTTTTTGTCCAAGACAACCGCGGAAGATACTGACGGGCTGTTTGTTGCCAAACCTGGACTATCACAAAAGGAAAAGAAGCGGCTTTTGGACATTGACGAAAGAAATCTTATAACTTACGGCAAGCAATTGATTAAGATGGGACAGTGATTGGAGTCGGAGGGGCATTTTATGGAGAAAAATTATAAATTTGTTATCGCCTACGACGGCACTCGCTTTTTCGGCTGGGAGCATCAGCCGGGCAAAGAAACCATACAGGGAAAATTAGAATCCGTCCTGGAGCGTCTCCAGGGCCGTCCGGTGGACCTCATCGGCGCCGGGCGCACCGATGCCGGAGTCCACGCCCGGGCCATGGTGGCCAGCGTCCGCCTGGATGTGCGCCGGTCCCCGGAGGAGATTCGGGATTATATGAATCGCTACCTTCCCGACGCCATCGCCGTCCGGGAGGTGAAGGAGGCGTCTGACCGCTTCCACGCCCGCTATAACGCCCTGGGCAAGACCTATCGCTACACCTGCTTTATCGGCCCCGTAAAGCCCGTGTTCGACCGCAAATATGTCACCCTGCTGGACTTCTCCCCGGATATAGCAAAGATGCGCCGTGCGGCGGAAATACTCCAGGGTGAGCACGATTTCCGGGCCTTTTGCGGCAATCCCCGGATGAAAAAATCCACCGTCCGCCTGGTGGACACCATCCAAATCGAGGAGCGCAAGGACCGTATCCTTTTCACCTTCCACGGCACCGGCTTTTTGCAGAACATGGTCCGCATCCTGGTAGGCACCCTGCTGGAGGTGGGCCGTGGCCGCTGGGAGCCGGAGTATGTGCAGGAAATTTTGGATGGCAAGGACCGCAAGCTGGCTGGCCCCACCGCCCCCCCGGAGGGCCTGTGCCTGATGAAGGTGGATTATTAAAAGAAACGGATGAGCCGCGGCTCATCCGTTTCTTATTTCAGATCCCGCTTGATGCCCTCGGTGATGCGGTCCACATCCTCCAGGGTGTTCATGCGCACGATCTGTTCCTTATAATAGTTGGCGTGGGGCACGCCCTTTAGGTACCAGGCGTACTGCTTCCGGGCCTCTAAAATGGCGATATGCTCCCCCTTGTCCTCCGCAGCCCAGCGGATCTGCCGCACAGCCGTGTCGCACCGGTCGGCCAGCGGCGGCTGCGGAGGAATCTCCCGGCCCTCCAGGGCCGCCAGGGCCTGCCGGAACAGCCAGGGGTTTCCGAAGGCTCCCCGGCCGATCATGGCCAGATCCGCCCCGGTAAACTGCAGGATTTTCACCGCGTCCCGGGGGGCGAAGATGTCCCCGTTGGCCATCACCGGGATCTTGACTGCCTGCTTCACCTGCCGGATGGTCACCCAATCGGCAGCTCCGGCGTACATCTGTGCCCTTGTGCGTCCGTGAACGGCCACAGCGGCTACACCCACCTGCTCCAGCATTTTCGCCAGCTCTACAGCGTTGATGCTGCCCTTGTCCCAGCCCCGGCGCATTTTCACCGTCACCGGCACCCCTGCGGCCTTCACCACCGCCTCGGCGATGCGCGCTGCCTTTTCCGGGTCCTTCATCAGTGCTGAGCCGTCGCCGTTGGAAACTACCTTTCCCACCGGACAGCCCATGTTGATGTCAATGATGTCCGCCCCGCTGATCTCCCGGGCGATCTGCGCCGCCTCGGCCATGCAGACCGGGTCGCTGCCGAAGATCTGTGCGCTGACCGGGTGCTCCCCCGGGCCTATTTTCAGCAGCCCCCGGCTTTTCCGGTCCTGATAGCACAGGGCCTTGGCGCTGACCATTTCCGTCACCGTTAGGCCAGCGCCAAACTCCCGGCAGGTCCGGCGAAAGGCCAGGTCCGTCACCCCCGCCATAGGGGCCAGCACCAGGGGATTGGGGATAAAAACATTACCTATATACATAGCGTTTCCTCGCTTTATCGCAGTTTTCCCCAGTATAGCACAAAATTCCCCCGCCGAAAAGCAAAAAAGCCGGGCGACCGGTAAGGCCGCCCGTAAGTGAGGAGAAAAAATGGTAGAAAAGCACAAATAAGCATTACAAAAGCGCCACGACTAACCATACCAGCCCCATGAGCCCGCCGCCCAGCATGGCGGCAATGGCCGGTGTCAACCGGTGCCTTTTGGGAGGGGGAAGTCCCTGGCAGCGGGTATAGCTTTTGGCAATGCGGACCGCCTGGTCCACCAGCTGCCGGGAGGAAACGCCGTCTCCCTCCAGCACATCGTTGCGCAGAATAAAAATTGCCTGATCGAACACCCGGGGATCCGGAGAATCCACCACGATGACGCGCCTGGAAATACCCTTGACCAAGTCCTTTGCCCTCCTTCACTGGTTCGGATGCTTTCAGTATGGGCAAACCGGCTGGAAATTATACACCGCTGAACCATCAAAAACCACACAGCGCACTGCGAAAAAATAATTGTTGCGGCCCGGGCAAGATCTGCAAAGCAATACGTGCGGCGGGGCGTCCTCACCCCGCCACCCGTTCACACTGCTGTTTTCCGGTTTTCTCCTGCGAAGGGCAGGTGCAGCACCGCCACGGCACAATCGTCTGCCAGGCCCTTTCTGCTCCGAGATTCTGCCAGGATCAGTGCCGTCAGTTCGTCCGGATCGCATCCGTTCCACCCTGCCAGCAGATTCAGCAGCCACTCGTCGCAGCTCTGGTCGGCGATGCCGTCGCTGATGAGCACCAGGTAGTCCCCCGCCTGCACCGGGATGTGTACCTGATCCGGCGGTAGGGGTGAGCTTGACAGCCCCGTGGGCGGCGCGTCGGAGCAGAACCGCCGCACGCTGCCGCCCCGCTTGAGATACGAGGGAGCGGCCCCGCATTTGTACAGCTCCACGCAGCCGCTCTGCCGCTGCATCAGTGCCAGGTCCACAGTGGAAAAGCCCCCCTGTGTTTCCCCCCGCAGCTTCATGGCGGCGTTCAGGGTCTTCAGCGCCGGCCCCGGCTGGATGCCCGCCTCCAAAAACTGCCGCAGCAGCCGGGCGGTCATGGCCGCCTCCCGGTGGGCCTCCTGGCCGCTGCCCATGCCATCGCACAGCAGCAGATATACGCCGTCGCCCACCTCAAATTGTTCCACCTGGTCACCGCACAGCTGCTCTCCGGCCTGAGGCCGCAGGGCGGAGCTGACCCGGTAGCCGATGCCGCTGCCGCCGGCCGCCGGCACCGCTGTCTGGTCCAGCAGCTCCGAAAAGCAGGCATATTGCTCCCGGGCGCTGGCCTGGACCTCCTGCAGCTGCCGGTGGAACTGCCGCCGCAGGAGGTAGTCGTGGGTCTGCCGGTCAATGGCCTGCAGCAGAGCCGGAAAGTGTACACACCGAGACGAAAAGTGCAGCGGGAAGTCCGACGCCTCAGCCCGCCCCCGGCGCAGCAGCCGGGGGCAGGCGTCATTGAAGGCGCTGTAGGTCTCGCCGTAATGCTTTTGCCAGCAATCCGTGCGCAGCACGCAGCCGCTGCACACCTCGTTTGCGGCCCGGTCGAATAATACCGATGGGTTCTCCGAGGGCTGGGGCTGCTCCCCCCGGAAGAAGCTGTCATACAGGGCCCGCAGCGCCGCCGCCGGACGGGCGTAGGGCATCGGCTGGGGCGCGCCTTCGCTCCGCTTTCCGGCGGTATATCGCTTGGGCAGCCACTTTTCCGGGATGAATGTGTACAGCATCGCCCCGGCCAGGCTTTCCCACAGGGTCACCGGCATAACCTCCTGCCCAAATAGCAGGCCTAATCCGCCGCAAACCCCCGCGGCGCACAGGCCCTGAATGGGACGAGGCAGCCGCCGCAGCAGCCCCCCAACGGCACCGCCTGCGCCCCATATCACGGTGTATAATACCGTGGGCTGCGCCGCCGTCAGGTCTGTCAGCAGGCCAAGGCAGCCGCCCAGCGCTGCGCATTGAGAGATGCCGCATCCCCGGCACAGGGCCAGCAGCAGCGCCATCATCAGTGCCCGTCCCACGGAGAAGGAGAAGGCCGTTACAGGGACGGCCGCCAGGACCAGGCCGCACAAAACGCCCCATTTTCCCTGGCGGATTACCGTCAGCCAGGCTGCGCCCGCCGCCGTCGCGGCGGCACACAGGGCCAAAAGCCAGCTCTGCCCGCTGCGGCCCAGCAGATAGATGCTCTGCACCAGCAGGAGGAAAATTGCCGCGCAGGCCGGGCGGAAATACGGTTTTTTGTACACCGCCGTGTCATACAGCGCCGTATTGGCGGCAAAGATGAGGATGGCCGCCGCCGTACACCGCAGGCCCGATTGGAAATCCATAAACAAAAATGCCCCGCCTGCCACGCCCATCACGGCGGCCAGACCCGGCAGCCGGATCCCCGCCGCCGTCACGGCGGCCAAGGCGAAGGGGGCGTATACCCCGGCCATCTGCCCGGCACACAGCAAAAAGCCCAGCACCGGCCATCTCAGCCGAGCCACCGCCTTTTTTATTCTCGGCGGCAGGGCAATGGCCTGTCTTTTTTTCACGCAATCCCCTCCTTTTTTCTCCATTGTAGGCTTTCAGCCCGGGAGAAAATCGTCGGGAAATCACCGAAAAAGCAGCGCGGCGAAAATTTTTCATTTTCGCCGCGCCTATATTTATTCTATGCAGCTTTCCCGGAAATATGCCCGGGTCTGCTCAATGTTTTTCCGGATCATGTCCCGCAGCTGCTCCAGAGACCCGAACTTCTCCTCATCCCGCAGCCGCCGGCAGTATTCCAAACGAATCCGCTGTCCATAGAGGTCCCCCTGAAAATCCAGCAGGAAGGTCTCCACGGACACGGTGCAGCTGTCGCTCACCGTGGGCCGGGTGCCCACATTGGTAACCCCGGCATAGCTCTTTCCCCCCGGCAGGTAGACCCGGCTCACATATACCCCATGCTTTGGTACCAGCACATGGCCCGGCACCGCGAGATTCACCGTGGGGATGCCGATAGTCCGGCCGATGCGCTGGCCGTGGCCCACGGTTTGGGTCATGCAGTGGCGGTGCCCCAAAAAGTGCGCTGCACGCTCCACATCGCCGCTCTCCACCAGCTGGCGGATGTAGGTGGAGCTGACGGTGATGCCGTCCACCTCCACCTTGGGAATGATATCGCAGCCCAATCCCAGCTCCCGGCACTTTTCCTGCAGCAGCTGGGGGTCACCCTGGTTTTTGTAGCCGAAATGGTAGTCGTGCCCAGCCACCAGATGCACGGCGTTCAGGTCCCGCACCAGCTTTTGTTCCACAAAAGCATCCCAGGGCAGGGTCATCATCTCCCGGTCAAAGGGGGCCAGAAGGACCCGGTCAATGCCGTAGATTCGCTTCATCAGCTCCTGTCGATCCTCAGGGGAGTTGAGAAGGAATACCGGCTTTCCCGTCACCACCTCTTTCGGCGGCCGGTCAAAGGTGAATACCACCGGCTCTGCGCCCAATTCTTGGGCCCGCTGCACGGTTTTTTCCAGCAGGGCGCCGTGGCCCCGATGTACCCCATCAAAAAATCCCAGGGCAATGACTGTTTGGTTCAAAATCTCTCACGCTCCGAAAAAATTTTTCAGGGAGGTCATGGTGTCCCCCTGCAGGCGGCTCAGGCAGAGGAAATCCCCCTCCCGGCCATAAATGCGGTAAGTCCCCTCCGGCAGGCTCTCCTTGATAAAAAAGGGATTGCCGTTGCGGCACCGCTCCTCCTGCCTTGCGGTTTTCAACCGGTATTCCGGGTGCTCCCGAAACAGGCTGTCCGTAGGCCGCAGCAGCTTTTCACCCAGCTCCTGCACCTGCTCCAGGGTCACGCTTTCGCCCAGGGTGAACCCCGCGGCCATGGTGCGCCGCAGGGAAAACATGCATCCTCCGCAGCCCAGGACCTGTCCGATGTCGTGGCACAGGGTTCGCACATAGGTGCCCTTGGAGCAGCGAATACGCAGAATATAGTCCGTTTCGGACAGTCGCTCCACCACCTCCAGGGCAAAAATAGTCACCCCTCGGGGGCGGCGTTCCACCTCCCTGCCCTGTCGGGCCAGGTCGTAGAGCTTTTGCCCGTTTATCTTGATGGCAGAAAACATAGGCGGGATTTGGCTGATTTCCCCGGTAAATCGGGGCAGCACCGCCTCCAGCTCCTCCTGTCCCACCGTAACGGGAGCCTGGGTCAGCGCCTGCCCCTCCGTGTCCTGGGTGTTGGTGGTGAGCCCCAGACGCAGCCCGGCGATGTATTCCTTCTCTCCGCCCTCGGCGAAGCTGACTGCCCGGGTGGCCTGTCCCACAAAAACCGGCAGCACTCCGGTGGCCATGGGATCCAGGGTCCCGGCGTGGCCGATCTTTTTGGTTTTCAGTATGCCCCGCAGCTTGGCGCACACATCCATGCTGGTCCAGCCTTGTGGCTTGTCAATAATAACGATACCGTTTGCCATACAGGCACTCCCTTTCTCTGTGTGCGCATCGCACCAAGTGGTGCGTACAAGCGTTTTTCCACGGGAAAAACCTTGCCGCAGGCGGAATTCACTTCCGCCGAGGAATTAAAATCCGTGCGAGGGGCCCCCACAAAATGCCCCGCCATTTTGCGGGGACGGGCACACATCCATGCTGGTCCACCCGGCAGGCTTGTCAATAATAACGATACCGTTTGCCATTTATTCGCCCGCCACCATGTCGATGGCCTGCAAAACGGCCTGCTTGGCCTCGCTGAGGGTGGCGCTGAGGGTAGCCCCCGCCGCCGCGGCGTGTCCGCCGCCGCCCAGCAGGGCGCACACTTTTGTTGCATTGACTCGCGGCCCGGTGCGCAGGGAAATCTTCACCTTCCCCGGCTCCAGCTCCCGGAGCGTCACGCCGCAATCGGTGCCCGCCACCAGGGCCGCCAGGCTGGACAGCTCCTCCACATCCGCCTCGGTTGCCTTGTAGTCCAGGCACAGGGAACGGGGAATCTGCATAATCACCACCCGGTCGTTGTCGTAGTATTCCGCCCACTCCGCCATCCAGGCCTCCATGGCCAGACGGGTTCGGCTCTTGGTGCGGAACAGCGTCTTATTCACCCCGGCCACGGCGATGCCCGTCTCCATCAGGGCCGCCGCCACCCGGTGGGTGTGGGCCGTGGTGTTGGCGTATACAAAGCAGCCCGTGTCCGTGGAAACGGCCACATACAGCGGCAAAGCGATCTCCTCCGTCATCGGCGTCATAAGGCCAGCGATCTCATAGATGATCTCCCCGCAGGCCGCCATTTCCGCCAGCACACAGCTTTCCTTGGCAAAGCCCTCGTTGGAGGGGTGATGGTCAATAGCCAGGTCAATGCACGAGGCATATTTCTTGGCGTTCTCCGGCAGCAGGCTCAGGGCCGCAATGTCCACCGCCACCACGAAATCAGGTGTGAAACCCTCCTCAGCCCAGTAGGGTGCGGCGTAGCTCTCATAGGTCTCCGTGATGCCCGGATTCGGCAGCAGGTAGGCGGTCTTGCCCAGGTCCCGCAGGGCCCGGCACAGGGCGGCGGCGGAGCCGATGGTGTCCCCGTCCGGGCGCACATGGGTCAGCAGCAGCACCCGGTCCATGGTTTGCAGCAGGGCTGCGGTCTCCTGAATGGTCATTTGATATCCTCCGGCAGCACGATGTTCTCGTTTTCGGGGTTAGCAGGCTTCACATGGTTCAGCATCTCCAGAATGTGCGCCCCGTAGGCAATGGAGTCATCGGCGATGAACTGCAGCTCCGGGGTGTAGCGCAGATCCACCCGGCTGCCCAGCTCCCGGCGCAGGAAGCCTGCGGCGGACTTGAGACCCTTCATCAGGTCCTTTTCGTCCTTGCAGTCCAGGGCGCTGACATAGACCTTACACTGGCGCAGGTCCGGGGTGGTGTCCACATGGGTGATGGTAAGCATAGCCTCTGCCACCCGGGGGTCCTTCACTGTGCGCAGCAGCGCCGAAAGCTCCTTGCGGATCTCCTCGTTGATGCGTCCGATACGATTGGATGCCATAATAAGATACATCCTCCTTTCAATAACTGGCGAAAAGGATTGTAGTCTACTTTCAAAAAACGGGGCGGGCGAAACGCCCGCCCCGCGGCTTAGTTACTGTGTTCCGAAAAACTGTCATTCCGAGACCAGTGCGCACACTGGTTGCGGGAATCCGTTCTTCCTTGGTTTTCCCCTACTGGGGAATCTCCTCCATAGTAAAGGCCTCGATAATGTCGCCTCTCCCCATGAAACGGGGTTTCATGGGGGCCCCGGATTCAATCCCCTTTGGCAGAAGTGAATTCCGCCAAAGCAAGGTTTTGCGCTGCAAAACACTTGTACGCACGACCTGCGGCGCAGCCGTGCTGCGCAGGAAGGCGACCGGGGGCGGCAGCTATCTATAAGCCCCTTCGATTACTGAGGAATCTCCTCCATAGTAAAGGCCTCGATAATGTCGCCTTCCTTGATATCATTGAACTTCTCAATGGTCATGCCGCACTCGTAGCCGGAGGCGACCTCCTTCACCTGGTCCTTAAACCGCTGCAGGGAGGCCAACACGCCCTCGTGAATAACGATGCCGTCCCGCACCAGGCGCACCTGACAATCCTTGCGCTGGATCTTGCCGTCCTGGACATAGCAGCCCGCCACGGTGCCCACGCCCGAGACCTTGTAGGTCTGGCGCACCTCGGCGTGGCCCAGCAGAGCCTCCCGATACTTGGGGGCCAGCATGCCCTTCATAGCGGCCTCGATCTCGTTGATGGCGTCGTAAATGACCCGGTACATCCGCATATCCACGTTGGCCCGGGCAGCGCTTTCGCGCGCGGCCGCATCAGGCCGCACATTGAAGCCCACGATGATAGCCTGAGAGGTGGATGCCAGCATCACATCGGATTCATTGATGGCCCCCACACCGCCGTGGATTACCCGCACCCGCACCTCATCGTTGCTGAGCTTCTCCAGGGATGCCTTCACGGCCTCCACGCTGCCCTGGACATCGGCCTTGACAATGAGGTTCAGGCTCTTCATTTCGCCCGCCTGGATCTGGCTGAACAGGTCCTCCAGGGACACCTTGCTCACCGGGGCGTTTGCCTTGGCCTTCTCCTCGGCCTTGCGCTGCTCCACCAGCTCACGGGCCAGCTTTTCATCGGCCACGGCGTTGAAGGTGGCACCGGCAGAGGGGGCCTCCGAAAGACCCGTGATCTCCACAGGCACGGAGGGGCCGGCGGAGTTGATCTTCTGGCCCTTGTCGCTGACCATGGCCCGCACGCGGCCTACGCTGGTGCCGGCGATGATAATGTCGCCCTGGTGCAGGGTACCGTTCTGCACCAGCAGGGTGGCCACGGGGCCCCGGCCCTTATCCAGCCGCGCCTCGATGACCGTGCCCTGGGCGGCGCGGTTGGGATTTGCCTTCAGCTCGCCCACCTCGGCGGTAAGGACGAGCATTTCCAGCAGATTGTCCACGCCCATGCCCGTTTTGGCGGAGATGGGGCACACGATGGTGTCGCCGCCCCAATCCTCGCACACCAGGCCGTACTCGGTGAGCTGCTGCTTGATGCGCTCGGGGTTTGCCTCGGGCTTATCCATCTTGTTGATGGCCACGATGATGGGGATCCCTGCGGCCTTGGCATGGTTGATGGACTCCACGGTCTGGGGCATGATGCCGTCCTCTGCAGCCACCACCAGAATAGCGATGTCCGTGACCATGGCGCCCCGGGCACGCATGGAGGTAAAGGCCTCGTGGCCCGGGGTATCCAAAAAGGTGATGGGCTTGCCGTTTACCATCACCTGGTAAGCGCCGATATGCTGGGTGATGCCGCCGGCTTCGCCGCTGGCCACATGGGCATGGCGGATGTAGTCCAGCAAGCTGGTCTTGCCGTGGTCCACGTGACCCATGACCACCACAACCGGGGCCCGGGGCACCAGATCCTCAGCCTTATCCTCGTGGTCGTCAATAAGCTTTTCCTCAATGGTGACCACCACTTCCTTCTCCACCTTGCAGCCCATTTCCTCGGCGATAATGGCGGCGGTGTCAAAGTCGATCATCTGGCTCAGGGAGGCCATAACGCCGTTTTTCATCAGGCACTTGACCACCTCGGCGCCGGTCTTTTTCATCCGGCTGGCCAGCTCGCCCACGCTGATCTCGTCAGGGATCTGCACGGTAACAGGGGTCTTCTTAATAACCTCCAGCCGCAGGCGGCGCAGACGGTCTGCCTCCTCCTGCTTGCGCTTGTTGCTGACAAAGTTGTTGTCCCGGCGCTGTTTGCTGTTGCGGAACTTCTCCTTGCCCTGGGTCTGCTGCTGATCCCGGCGGCCGTGGCTGCGGGCGTCAGCCATATCCTGCAGCTTTTCATCGTACTTGGCAAGGTTGATGTTGGTGGCCTTGCTGGTGTCCACCACCTTGGTCTTGGGCACCCGGCTCACCGGCTGGGCGGGCTTGGCCTCCGCCTTCTTCTGCGCAGGCTCTGCCTTGGGGACGGCGGCGCCCTTGGCGGCTTCCTTCTTGGGCTCCGCCTTCTTCTCGGGGGCAGGCTCGGCCTTTTTCTCCGCGGCGGGCTTCATGCCCTCGGCGAAAATCACCTGTATACCGGACACCGGGTTGTGCTGGGTCAGATACTCAAAGATCAGCGAAAGCTCGTGGTCCTCCAGCACCTGCATGTGATTTTTGGGTGTCTGTGCGTACTCCGTCAGGATCTCCGTGATCTGCTTGGTGGGCAGACCAAAGTCCTTTGCCACCTCATGCACCCTGTATTTGTTCCCGATATTAGCCAAATAAAGCCACCTCCATCAATGTGATACGAATCAGCGTGTCAAAAAAGTCTTTCCGCCCCGCTGCCTAAGCTTTTAAAATCATGAAAATGCAAAAACTACTGATTCCAATGGCAAGGCCACCTCTCTCAGGCTTTCCTCACACACGCTTCCTTACAGTTATCGTAATTTTACCACTTTATCGGTAGTCTGTACACCTGCATATTATGCGCGCAGTAGTTTACGGATTTTTACGCCCGGAGCCCTTGCCCTTCTTCACGGGCTTACTGCCCTGAAATCGAGTCCGTGCCTGGTTCTTTTTCTGTGTTCTCGCCGCCGCGCCCCGCTCCTTGGAGCCGGGCCGTGCCGGCTTTCTCTTTCCCTTGCCGGGCCGGGCTTCTTGTTCCGGCGGCGCGTTTTTATCCGTCGGAGCTTTCCTTTCCGGGGGCTTTGGCAGGCGCTTTTTCCCTATGCGCACATTTTTCTCGTGGGCCAGCTGCTCCTGCCGGCGCTCACGGGCCCGCTGCGCCTTCACGGTCATGCGCTGGGCGGCGCTTTGGAACTTTTCCGGGTCCAGCGCTGCCAGCTTGCCGGTCACAGCGTCGGCAAAGCCGATGTCCGTCACCGCCGCCATGGCGCAGCTGGTGCGGCCCAGCGCCCTTCCCAGCTGCTCCTTTGTGGCCGGGATCACCAGGCACAGGCAGCTTCCGGTGTTTGCAAAGCCCATAGCCCGGCGCACGGAGCTGGCTGCAGCGTCCCCGGCCACCAGGATGATCCTGGCCTTCTTAGCCCGGGCCGCGGAGCCCACCGGCTCCTCGCCGATCTCCACCCGGCCCGCCTTGTGAGCCAGGCCGAGCAATGATAGAATCCTCTCCATGCTTAACCCTCGATCTGCGCCTGCAGCGCCGCGTAAATGTCCTCTCCGATGGCCGTCTCAAAGGCCCGCTCCAGGGCCCGGGACTTTCGGGCCTTTTGCAGACACTGGGCATCAGGGCAGATATAGGCCCCCCGTCCGGACTTCTTGCCGGTGGCATCCACGCAGATCTCCCCCTCCGGGGTCTTTACGATGCGCACCAGCGCCTTTTTATCCTTCATAGTGCCTGTCTCTTATACACATCTCCGAGCCCACGAGACGCGTAGTAATC
>ENA-OYXD01000527-OYXD01000527.1-human-gut-metagenome-genome-assembly--contig:-NODE-527-length-20760-cov-5.294808_pt1 | contig 20760 bp, 14 predicted proteins | sample MGYA00244818_ERZ653412 | MGnify/ENA primary metagenome ERZ653412 (study PRJEB26926, sample SAMN06165146) | human gut metagenome | biome: ENVO:00009003; feature: ENVO:2100002; material: ENVO:00002003...
GCGCTCATGGCTCGCGCCGAGCGCCAGAGAGCCGTCGCGGAAAGTTACGGCGCCGTCCTTCGTCCAGCCGTCGGGCGTCCCCTCGTCCGTAACCGCGGAAAAATCTTCGTAAAAAGCTTTTTCTTCGCGCACGGTTACGTCGTCCAGCCAAAACTCCGCCGCGCCCTTGGTAACCGTTATGGAAACGCTCGCGGAAACGGCGTCGGACGGGAGGGTGCGGGTAACGTAGATTTCCGTCCAGCCCGAGGGCTCGCTCCCTCGGTTCAGAATGGTCTCGCCGCTCTGCCGTTCGGCCACCGCGGCGTTTTTATCGTTATAGACCGTCGCTTTGACGACGGCGCTCGCCATATCGCAGTTTACCGATTTTATCTTATAGGAAAAACGGTACGTTTTGCCGCCTTCCACGGGAAAGCGTTCGGTCGAATTCATCTGGAAGTCCGCAGTATAGTTGCTGCGCGTTACGCGCAGGGAATTTTTCCCCTCCGCGTAAACTTCCGTATCGACGGCGACGGTGCTCTTTTCCTTGAAGTACCACCCCTCGGGGAGCGCGCCGTCCGCGCTTTCCAGCCCGCCGTTCGCCGCGGAAAAGTCGTTTGCTTCCGCGGCCGCCGCATCCGCCTGCGCGGGAACGAAAGCGACGGAAAAACACATGACCGCTATGGCGGCCAAGAGGGCGGAGAACGCCGTTTTTATCTTTTTGTTGACCATGGGAACTCCTTATTTCGGTATATCCCGCCCGCAGCCGCGGGCGGGATAATTTTTTCAGTTTTTCTTTCTTCTCGCCAGCATCACGATCGCCGCGGCGGCCAGCGCGGGCAGCGCGGCCAACGGCACGGCGGCGACGGCGCCCTTACAGCTGCAACCCTTGTCTTCGGGCGGCACGGGATCCGCGCCGGGATCGCGGTCGGGATCGGCCGCGCCGCACACGGTGCAAACGCCGTTTTCAAAATGATGCCCCGCAGCGGGAATGACCTCCGATTCCTTCGTGCCGCAGTCGAGGCATTCCCTCACCTGCACGCCCGAAACGATACAGCTCGCGGCCTCTTCCACCGTCCATTCGCCCCAGCGGTGTTCGGATTTCGGCGTATATTCCACCGTTACGTATTCGCCGCAGTCGGCGCAGTATTTCTGCACGTACCCTTCTTTTTTGCACGTCGCGGTTTCTTCTATCGCGGGATGCTCCTTATCGTCGTCCGCAACGAACGCGTGCGCGTGTGTTCTGAAACCGACGTCCGCCACGGCGGCGTATCCGCTTTCGTTTTCCACGACGAGCGAAACCGAAGTGGTTCCCTCCGGCAGAGCGTACTGCCCGTATACGGCCACCGTCTTGCCGAGAACGGTTTCGCTGTCGAGGGTGTCGAGCGCTTCCAGCACGGTGCCGTCGTTCGTTTTCAATTTAAAGGTAAGGTCGCCTTCCGAAGAGTAACGGCAGTATACCTTTACGAAAGTATCTTTCGCCGCCGCTTCGATCTCCTCCGCGGGGCTTTCGGCCGTGCCTTTGCCGCGGAACGCCAGGTAATAGCCCTCGTTTCCGTCTTCAAAGGTAAAGCCCGTTATCCTCGCGCCGCCCGAAAGCGTCCATTCCGTGTCGTTTTCCGCAGTTCCCTCCATCGTGCCGTACGGGAATATGTTTTCCCCGTATTCCAGTTCGGGAACTTCCACCTCGGTGCCGACGGGCGCGGCGGGGGAATAATCCTCGCCGTCCTCCCCGACGATCTTGATGTTTCTGATATACGTCTGCGTAGCGCCGACTTCGGTGCTGGTCGCGTCGCCGTAAATATTCACGAAATCTCCCAGCGCGACGAATTCCGAAGAGATCGAACTCCAACCGTTGTTTTTGGGATCGGCGCGGCCGGTGTTTTCAAAGTATTCCGTAATGTCCGCGCCGTAAATCGCCTCCGCGGTGGGCGTCTGCGCGATCGTAGTGGCCCATATTCCGCCGCGATATTCGTAACTCACCTTGTATTTCTGATCTTTAGGCAATGCGGAGGTATTGATATTCACGCGGCCGCGACCGTAGCCGACAAGCCCTTCTCCAGCCGTACCGATGCCCTCGGGCGTCTGATTGCCCGCCGCATATACGTAAGAACCGTCCGGCTGTTTGGCGAGCATGGCCGTTTCCACGAGTTGTACGTTTTCGTCGAGCGCAACGTTGTTGCCGAACGAACCGCCGATGACGTATTGCATCGGGTCGTCCTCGTCCAGACAGGTAATCTCAACCTCGTCTATGAGATAATCGGCATTCCGCGCGACGAGCGTAACGAACACGATTTCCTGCCCTTCGCCGACCTTGAAATCGTAAGAATATTCCGTCCAATCCGCGGCTATGCCCTGCGCGGCGTCGCTGCCTTGCAGCCAATAAAACTGCGTGCCGCCGAGCGTGTAGCCGTCCATGCGTATGTCTACGCTGCCGTCCGCCGCGCCTCCCTTGTACTTGAAACTCAGCCTGTAAACGGTATCTTCCGAACGGCGGGGCAGGGCGCCGAATTTAGTTTTCGCCGAAGTGTTCGCCCGTAGGTTCAAACAGGCGTAATCGCCGTCCGAAGAGTCCTCCCGACTGATGTTCGCTTCGGTCATCTGCGTCCATTTCTGCTTTTGGAGCGCGTTCTGCCCTTCGACGCCCCAGTCGTCCACGCCGACGCCCCATCCGTAATACTGCCAGGGATAGTCTTCCTGCAGTTCGACCTCGGTCAGAACCTTGCTTATGGTAACGTCGTCGATATAAAAATCGCCTATCCCGCGATTGATCATTATCTTTGCGCCGACTTCGGCGGTATTTGCCGCGGTGGTGAAGTTCAGCGAAATCTTCTGCCATTCGCCGCCCGTATCTCCCGCAATCGCTTTTTCCTGCGTGTATCCGGGGAAGGTTTCCGCGCCCTTTGCGTCGATCTCGTTGCGGGTAAAGCCGACGGAACTGTCCGCCGTGCCTTCCGTCTTGACGTACGCTTCCAGATGATAGAGCGTATTTGCCTCTGCTTCCGCGTGATAGCTGTAAAGCACGATCTGCGGGGACGCGTTGTCCTCGCGGCGGACATGCAGCGCGTTGCCGCCGTTACGCCCGTTTTCCGTTACGTCTACATAGGCGCCGCCGCTTTCATACAGAAAGTCCGTATCGTAAAAGTAATACTGCCAGCCGTGCATGGCGGCGCTCTCGCCGTCGAAATTCAGAACGTGCTGCGACCAGTCGGCCGAACGGGCCGTCTGCGCGAACGCGCCCGCGGGCAGAGCCGTACAGCAGAGCGCGGCCGCAAGAACGGCGCTGACGATGATCTTCGGCATTTTCGCCTTGCCGAAACCGTGTTGTTTCATATCCTTTTTCCTCCTTGATTTTACCTGCGTTTTCCGCAAAGGTTTGTTTCTCGTTTGTGTTACAAACGAGAATTTTTTTGTAGAAAAAATTGCGTTTTCGCCTTGTTTCGGGAAGTATTCCTTCGCCGCGGGCGAAATCGTTCACTATGCAGTTTTATATTTTCATTATATAGCCGCATAGCGGTGATTTCTTGCGTTTTTATATTATAAATGTGTGTTTTTTAATTATGTTGAAAGTTGTTTTTCTGTTTTTCGGAAAATGCGGATTGACATTTACGGTTAAAACGGATATAATTTCCATTAAGGGAGCAAGAATGATGAAGATCGACACGATACGTTCGGAAAACAACCGCGTAACGCACGAATACGTTACGCCCAACCCGCCCCACATGCACTACGAGTGGGAACTGACTTTGTTTGAAGAAGGCGTTGCCCGCAATGTCGTAAACGGCGTTTCTTACGACGTTTCGCGCGGGGACGTCTTTCTGATGGGCCCGCAGGATTTACATGCGATAGAATTCGTAACGCGGCCGCACGTGCACCGAGACGTCTATATCTCCGACGCGGATATGCGTTTGATCTGCGATTCCCTCTCTCCCGATTTTTACGAAAAAATCACAAAGGAGGGAACGCCCGCGCCCCACTTCACGTTGCAGCCGCGCATGCTCGAAACGGTGTCCGCGGAGCTGAAGGATCTGGAAATCCTCGATTCGCTGACCGACGTAGGCGAAAACAATTCCGAACGCCGCTGCAAAAGCATAGCGAACGGCATAGTGCACTTTTTGCTGTCGCTCTACCTTAAAGAAGAATGGCGGAAAGAAGATACCGTGCCCCGCTGGCTTTACGACATTGTGCACGAACTGCAGAAACCCGAAAACTTTCCCAAGCGCATCAACGAGATCATTAAGATGTCGAACTATTCGCACGCGCAGTTTTCCAAAATTTTCAAACAGCATACGGGGTTAAGCCTGATCGACTACGTGGTGAACGTGCGGCTCGATTACGCCGCTCACCTGCTGAAAACGAGCGACCTTTCCTCGCTTTCCATTTCTTCCGCCATCGGGTACGACAGCTTTTCCTTTTTTATAAAGATCTTTAAAAAACGGTACGGCGTTACCCCCGCGAAATACAGAAGTCTTTCGCGGGGGTAACGCCGAATGTAAATAAAAAAACGCCGCCGTGATTTGCGGCGGCCAAATTTAAAAATCAAACGGCGCGGCCGATTTCGGCCGCGCCGTTTTTGTTTTGATAAAATCGCCTATTCGGCGGCTGCCGAACAGCCTTCGATAAGGGTAGGATAGGAACCGTCCGCAATATTCCAGACGTTTTTATCCCAGTTTGCAAACGTCGCCGCGGTTTTGAGTTCTGTTTCCGTCTTTAAAACGGAGGTAACGGGTTCGGCCGCGTCGCCCACGCGCGATTCTCCTACCACGGCTTCAACGCTGCCTTGCAGAGCAAAGCAGTTGACGATGCTGTTTTTGGAACCGCTGCCGATTATGCCCGCGCCTTTGCCCTTGATATCCGCGGTATCGGCAACACCCGTGCCCGTACCTACGGATAAACAATTTTTGACTATGCCGCTGTTATTTCCGACAAGCGTGCCCACCCACTGTTTGCCCGCGCTGGTAACCGCGGCGTCAGTATAGCAGTTTTCGAGCGTTCCGAAGTTGTTGCCCGTGAACGCGCCGCCGCAGTTCGACTTAACGCTGCCGGAAAGGCCGAGGTTCTTCACCACGCCTTCTTTGCCGATCGCCCAAATGAAACCTGCATTCCAGCCGTTCGTTACGTTAAGCCCGCTTATCGTATAACCGTTGCCGTCGAGCGTACCCATGAATGCGTTTTTGCTTCCGTCTACGGGCGCGCCGTCCGCATAGCCGATCGGCGTCCACACGCCCGTCAGGGTTATATCGTTCATCAGAATATACGTACCGTAAAGATCCTGCGAGATCGCGGCGAGGTCTTCCTGGTCGTAAACATAAACCGTGTTGTCGTTCAAAACGGTGAACGTGATTTCGTCGCTCTTATCGCCGATCGACGCCACAACGGTGAACTTCGCCTTGTTGGCGACGTTCGCTTCGAGCGTAACCAAGCCCTCCGCGGAAACCGTAACGCCCTTGACTTCTTCTTTCAGCGCAAACGCAACCTGCCCGTCTTCGGGAAGAACGAAATACTCAATTTTCACGGACGTGTCGCCCGCCCAGTAATCGAGGGTGGTCTTCTCGTTGGTGATATAGATCGCGTAATTTGTTTCGGGCTCTTCGAAACCGGGATCTCTCAGTTCGGGGAAGTTACCCTCCGAAACGTACCAGATATTTTCCGTATCCCATTGATCGTAAGTCGCCGCCGTGCGGAGTTCCGCGAGCGATTTCAGGTAAACGCCCTCTTCGTCGGGGACTTTCGCCGCGCCTACGACCGCGTCTACGCCCGTTTCGAGCGCGTAGCTGTTCCGTATGCCTTCCTGCGGGCCGCTGGCGATCAGGCCGGTGCCGTTGGCAGCTTCGGGATCCTGACAGGTCGCTTTGCCGATATATACGCTGTCCTTGATGACGTATTCGCCGTCCGCCGTGCCGACAATGCCGCCCGAAGGCTGCGTCGCGTGGTTGGAAGTTACGTCGACGTCGACAAAGCAGTTTTCCACCGTGCCCCACAGCGAGCCTGCAAGCGCGCCGCCCGCGATGGTAACGACGCCGCTTTCCCCGCCGACCAGCTTGAGGTTTTTCACCACGCCTTCGGAGGCAACGCACCAGAAGAAGCCCGCGTTCCAGCCAGAAGAGGTCATGTTGAAGTTGGAAACGGTATAGCCGTTGCCGTCGAACGTGCCTTTGTAGCCGTCGTCCACGTTATACGCGCCCACGCCGCTGCCGATCGGCTTGAAATTCTCTTTCAACACGATATCCGCGGTAAGTTTATAGTTGTTGTAAAGGACGTCCGTCGCGCCGGAAAGCCGCATGAGGTCTTCCGCCGTGGAAATTTCCTTCACCTTTTCGTTCGTTACCGTTACGGTGAAAGAATCGGAGCTGAATTCATTGTTCTTCGCCAGAATGTTGACGGTGAACTTCGCTTGGTTGTTGACCGCCTCGGATATGGTAACGACACCCGTTTCCGCGTCGATACTCACGCCTTCCACGGGCTGGTCGAGTTCGAACTTGACTTCGGTGCCCGCAGGTTCTGCGGTATAAGTTACTTTGAACGACCTTTCGTTTTCGTTGGCGTAATTTACTTCCGTTACGTCCGTGGTGTTCGTGATGGTCGAATCGGGATAATCGGGAAGATCGGGTTCTTCGAAGTCTGCGTTTTTAAGCAGCGGATAAGTGCCGTTCTTGATGAACCACACGTCGGTGTCCCAGCCCTCGTAGGTGAGGGCGTTTTTGAGCTGGCGCTCGGTCAGGAGTTCCGCGTAACCAGCCTTGCCCTGTACCTGCGTTTCGCCGACGATCGCGCTGACGGTGCCGACAAGACCGAAAGATTTCGTAAACACGTTTTCGATATCGTAGTTGACCGAACCGATAAGGCCGGAGTTGCCGCTCGTGCACGTTACCGTGCCCACGGACAGGCAGTTGACGACTTTGGAACCGTTCGCGCTGTCCTTCGAGGCGGCATAGAGCGCGCCGCACCACTGCGAAGCGTGCGTCTGCGTGATATCCACGTCGACAAAAAGGTTCTCTATGGTGCCGTACATGTAGCCCGAAACGGCGCCGCAGCAACCGCCCGTGCTCGTGAGCGAGCCGTAGAGGCCGAGATTACAGATCTTGCCCTCCGCCGCGACGCTCCAGAAGAAGCCCGCGTTCCAGCCCGCGTTATCATACTTGAAGTTTCTGATCGCGTATCCCCTGCCGTCGAACGTGCCCGCATAGCCGTAGATCACGTTGGTGTCGGGATCGGTGTAGCCCATGAACTGATACCAGTTGCCCGTGAGGGTGATGTCGTTGGTCAGATGGTAGAAGTTGTTGAGGTTTGCGGCCGAGGTATCCTTATCCACCCACAGAGCGCGCAGTTCCTCCTCGCTGGAAATCGGGCGGGAAACCTCGTTGACGATGGTGAACTGCTTTTCGTCCTTCAGTTCAACGCCGCCAGCTTCCGCGCTCGCCTCCACGAGGAAAGTAGTTTTGTTGTCGATCATTTTATCGATCGTTACGATGTCGCCTTCAAGCGACACGCCCTCCACTTCCTCTTTCAGTTCGAGGGTAACGGGCGTCCCTTTGGGGCTGACGTCGTAAAAGATCTGGTAGGTGTTTTCTCCCTCGGTGATGTCGACGATAAGCGATCCGTTTGTGATCGCAACGCCGGGAACCGGGGGCGGGTTATCCACGATAAAGCTCTTTTCCGCCGTAACGGAGGGCTTCGCCGCAGCGGCAACGACGACGGTGAACGAAGATTCGTGCACGGCGTCCTCGGTAACGACGAGATTTTTGCCGTCGACGGAAACTCCCGTGCACGGCTCTTTCAGCGATACCGTGTATTCCTGATCGGCCTCGGCGGGCTCCACTGCAGCGGTAATCTCGTACGTGCCGGGGGTGTAGGCGACGCCCGTGTTCGTGATTTTGATGGACGCGGGCGCATTTTTGTCCGCGCAGCCCGCGAGCACGAAGAAACAGGCGGCCAACGCCGCGAGCATGAGCACGAGAACGCTCTTTTTCGCTTTGCTGAATTGTTTCATTTTCTCTCTCCTTATATTTTTATCTTTTTCCGTAACGATACGGTCCCGATACGCTTTTCAGCCCTTGAGCCCGCCCGCGACCATGTTCTTCATGATGGTTTTCTGGAAACACGAGAAGAATATGATGATCGGTATGACCGAAACGATCATGCAGGCGAACATCATGGGATATTCGTTTTCGTAACGCATATCCGTGATGAGCTGGTTTATGCCGACGGCCAGCGTCGGATAGCTTTCGAGGTAAATCCTCGGCGTGTTGAAGTCGTTCCAGTAGCTTATGGCCGTAACGACGGCCATCGCCGTGAGCGAAGGGACGGACAGCGGCAGCATGATCTTGAAAAACACGCTGAAATCGTTGGCGCCGTCGATAAACGCGGCCTCCGCGTAACTCCAGGACAGGCTTTTGAAATGCCCGTAAAGGATCAGAAAGGCGAATCCCACGCCGCCCACGTAAATGAGCAGCACGCCGGGAATGGTGTTCAAAAGATGTATCTGGTTCATGAACCGATACGTCGCGGGCATCGAACCGACGATCGGCGCGACGTACGCGAAGATAATGACGGCGTAAAGAATGCTCCTGCCCGGAAATTTATACTTCGCCATTATGTACGCCGTGCACGCAGAAACGAATATTTCGAGCGCGGTAACGACGATCGTTAAGAATATCGACATGCCGAACATCTGTATGAGGTTGACGTATCTCGTCCCCGCGCCCGAACCGACGGTGATCTTAAAGTTCACCACGGCGTTGTAAAAGTTAATGAACTGCCATTTCTGCGGCAGGGCGAACACGTCCTCGTAAAATTCCGTTTTGGTCTTGAACGCGTTGAGCGTCATCCATAAAAACGGATAGATAAGGCTGACCGCGTAAAGGCAGAATATCGCGAGGCAGATGCCGATGGCGGCCTTTTCCCAGGCGGTGCGGTGCACCTTTTCCTTTAAGCTGATCTTTCTTCCTGACGGGGATATTTCGAATGTTTTGGCCTTCATATTCCCTCCTCAGTAATCCACTTCGTTGAAGAATTTGCCGAGCAGCCAGCGCGCGAGCAGGATAAACGGCACGAACACCACCGAACAGAGAAGGCCGAAAGACGCGACCTGCGGCACCTGCAGGGTGTTGGAATAGTTTGCGAATATATAAAGATATATCGTACCCGTATTGTACGCCCCGCTCGTGGACATCATCAAAAAATAGGGCTGCTGATAGAGCGTGAGCACGGACGCCATGCCGACGATGAACGTAGTGGACAGCGTAGGCCAAATGAGCGGCGTGATGATCGTGAACAGCTCGCGGAACAATCCCACGCCTTCGAGGCGGTTATATTCGATAAGCTCTTCGGGAACGCGGCTCATGGAGCCGGAATACAGCACGATATTGAACCCGAGCCCCGCCCACACGCAGTAAAAATATACCATGAAAGGCGTCAACGAGGAACTCCCCCACCAGTTCGGCGGCGTGATGCCCAGCGCTTCGAGCATGGGATCAATAAACCCGTTGTCGCCGAACGCAAAGCGGAAAGACATGGCGAGTACGGCGACGGGCAGTATGGAGGGAAGATAGAATATCACCCTGAACACGTTGCCCGCGGGCATTTTTTTAAATAGAAAATACGAACAGATCAGCGAGAGCGGCAGCGACACGCAGCACGTAACGGGCAGATAGCCGAGCGACGTATATAAAATATGCTGCGTGGTTACGTTCGTGCGGATCTGGCTGATCCACATCTTGTAGTTGATGAAGGGATCGATCGCGTAGAACATGAACTTCCCTTCGTCCCAGATGTAGCGCGTAAACGTTAAATATATGGCGTTGGAATTGATATATACCCAGAAGATCAGAAAGTGTATCACGGGATACGCGAGCAGCGTAACGATAAACGCTTTGCGCACTTTGCTCATCTTCGCGGTCTTTTTCAAAGGCTTTCCGTTTAAGGTCAGCGTTTGTTTCTTTTTCATCTCGGCTCCTTTACGGCCGCCGCCCGCAGGCGGCGGCGCGTATGCTTTTTACATGCCGGCGGCTGTACACCAGATCTCCCAGTTTTCCTGGGTGTAGGCCCATGCGTTGCCGAAGATCTTATCGGGCGTCATGGCGTTTGCCGTTCCCACCGTTTCCAGCGCGTTGGTGATGTAGTTGCCCTCGGGATATTCCGAAGTCTTTTTCGTGATGAAGAGCAGACTGTTGGAATGTCCCACGCTGCGCCAGCTTTCGTCCATCAGTTTGAAACAGTCCGTCGCCCACTGATCTTTCGCGTACTTTTCGGTAAGCGCTTCGAAATCGTATTTGAACGCCATGCAGATGCCGTCCACGTTCTTGGGGAAGAGTTCGTTGTTCTGTTCGAACGCCAGCCATTTGAGGAACTCGACGGCCAGCTGCTTGTTGCCTCGTTCCGCCACGACGATGGAATCGCGCCCTGCGGTGTCGTATACGCAGGTAACGGGGTTGCCGTTTTCGTCCGTCTTCGCCCCTTCGAGAATGGGCGCGGCCATCATGCCGATCTCGCAGTCGAAACTTTCCTTCATGTCCTCGCCGATCTCGTTGGAAATCCAGCAGGTGGCGGGCATCATGGCGCCCTGCCCCGCGGCGAACGCCATGTCGGCTTCGAGGTAGGTCAGACCTTCCGAACCGGGTTTAACGTATTTGCTCTTGTTTACGCAGACGAGGTCGTACCACGCCTGATACGCGTCCTTGTGATAGGGATAAACTTCGGGATTGTAAACGTCCATGTCGTCCTTGCCCGGATTCCAGCCCCTCTCGTATTCCTCTTCGCCCGCAAGCTGCATCCACCAGGCGTTGATCATGCCGTCCCAAAGATAGCTCTCCGTGCCGGAGAATACGAAGGGATAGACCTTTTCCCCGCTCGCATTGGTCGCGTTGCTGTTGTAAATTGTTTCGCACAGCGTTTCGAGTTCTTCGTACGTTTCGGGAACTTCCCATCCGTATTTGTCGAAGAGCGTCTTGTTGTAGGCGATGCCGCCCACGCCCTGAATGAGGGGGACTTTATAGAACTTGTTGTTGTACATCGCCGTAGGCAACGAGGACGTCGCGACGAGGTCCTGGAACTTGATGGCGAGATTATCCCTGTTCGTATCGTAATAGATCGTCTGCCCGTACAGATCGTTCGTAAGATCGGCGATCAGCCCCTGGCTGGAAAGATACTGCCAGGGAATGTCGTGGCAGATGTAAATGTCGTCCGGCGTGTTGGGGGCCTGCAGTTTCTGTTCGAGAAGCGTCTGGAACTGCGAAGCGTCCGTAGAGGGTTTCAGCACGACGTCGATGCCGGGATAATCGGCTTCGAACTTCGTTTCCATTTCCTTGAGCCATTCGTCGCCGTAGCCGCCCTTGAAATACATGATGTTGAGCGTCTTGTTGAGGAAAGTGGACGGATCCGCGAGGTTTCTCTCCACCCAACCGCTGCGGTCGGAAGTATCCACCTGATCGGGAACTTCGTTGTTGTTGCCGCCGCCACCGCCGCCGCTGTAACAGCCGCCGAACGCGGCCATCGAAAACACGAGGCAGAGCGCCATCGTCAAAATTTTAACAATCGTTTTTTTCATCGTTTACACTCCTTTTATTATTTCGCGCAGCGCGCGATGATCTCAGTTCAAAAACATCCTTACCTGCGAGATCTTCGCAGTGGCGCCGCTTTCCGTTTCCAGCACCACGCGGATGCTCTGCACGTCCTTTCCCCCGCCGACCGTGAAATCGGCGTTCTTCGTCGCCTTTCCGTCCGCCGCGGAAAATTCCATGACCTCCGTGCGGCCGACCACCCGGAATTTCGGGCTGACGGTGTTGACCGCTCCTGATAAAAATTCCACGTAGACCTTGCATTTGCCGCTGCCCGTAACTTCCGCCATCACTTCGAGATTAAAGGAAAAACCTTCATACTGCGAGGTGACGACCTGGCTTATCTTACCGTCGGGCGAAATCACGGCGCAGTTGCTCCCCTTTTCGGCGTTTTCCGTCGTCCAGGACGTGATGTCGGCGTTCTTCATGTTCTTGACGGTGAAGTCCTGCACGAACTGGCTGTTCGAAATATAGTTGGTTTCCGGTATGAACCCCGTGCCGAGGTCGGTGCCCGTGGGACCGGTGACGGAGGGATCGTCCACCTCGCCCTTTTCCACGGGATCGTCGTATTCGGTGATGCGCACCCAGTCTATATACATATACGCCGTTTCGTACTGCGGATCGCCCAGCCAGCCCACGCTGTCGGGAAAACGGCTGGCGATCCAGTAGGTGGCGGTATGCACGGGCACGGCGTCGCCTTCTATCATGCCGACTTCCCTGCCGTCCACGTAATAGACCACGGCTTTATCGCCCGTTTCCTCCTTGGTTCTCCATTCAAAGGCCATGGTGTGCCATTCGCCGTCGTTGAGAGGAGCGGTTTCATAGACCTCGCCGTCGGAAACTTTGTTGCTCTTGTCTATATAGCGCGAATATATGGTTCCGCCCCATTCGCGGAAACTCGCCGCGTTGGGAAGTTCGATGTCTATTTCGCTGCAACGGTTGTTTGCGAGGGTGGCGGCGTTGTTGGTCCAGTACGTCCAGAGCGCGGTGCATTGCCCGCTTCTCGGCACCACCTTGACGCGCGCTTCGTAAAGCCCCGCGCCGTAAGCCTTTTTGGTGATCATCAATCCGCCCTGGCGGCGTTTCGCGGATTCGTAAGCGAAGTCCCCGTTCGACTGAATGATCGCCATGCCGCCCGTGGCGCCTTCGGCCTCCACGCGCGGTTCATAGGTGGAATAGAACACGTTTTCGGGGACAAGCCCGTTGGACACCTTATCCCACGTGCCCGTGGCCACGTCCCAAACGTCGGGGCGGATCCCCTCCGAAAAATCGTCGTAGAACGTGCGCGTTACGACGGGTTCGGCGTTCCATTCGTGCATTTTCGGCTCTTCTTCCTGACCGTCTCCGCCGGGCTGCGTCTGGTTCTGGTTATTGTCTTCGTTCCCCGAAGGTTTTTCGGCGCAGCCGAACATAGGCAAAAGAAACAATATCCCCGCGATCAGAAATATAAGTATCTTTTTCATCTCGTACTCTCCCTTATGCGGGCAGGCTGCGCAGCAGTTTGACGTTCTTCACGACCGCCGTCGTGCCGCCCTCGGTTTCGATATAAACCCTGACCGCGCTCGTCATGCTGTTTTTAAGCGTATATTCGAAAGACTTTTCGCCTTTGTCCGCGGCGGTAAATTCTATTTTTTCGGAAACGGCCATTTTCACCGTGCCGAAGTATTCCGCGATATATACGTAACACTTGCCGTTGCCCGTAACATCCGCCGAGGCCGAAAGCCGATAGGACGTGTTCTTATACTGCCCGTTGATGACCTGATAAGCACCTTCATCGGCGTCGAGCGTCAGCCCTTCCGCCGAGGCCGAAAGTTCCCGATCAAGCGCCGTGGACGTCCAACCCGTAATTTTGCCGTCGTCCGTGCGGTTTTTGAACGAGCCGTTCGCCACGAAATCGTTCACGGGAATATCCTTGTCGCCGAGATCGCTGCCGATGGTGCCCGTGGCGGACATATCGAAGTCGCCCCGCGCGCCCGTTTTGATCGGATCGTCGTACGGCGTGATCTTCACGTAATCGATATACATATACGCCGTTTCAAAATCGGGGGAGCCTACCCAGGTCGGATTATCGGGGAACCAGGCTCCCATCCAGAAAGTGGCGGTATATTCGGGCGTATAGCCGTCGATGCGAACGCTCGGTTCGCCGTCTACGTAATACTGCACGCCGTCGTCGCCGTTTTCCTTGTCCGTTCTCCATTCAAAGGCGAACGTATGCCACTGCCCGTCGTTCAGACCGCTGCCGTCCTCCGTCTTGACGGTGGCGGTGCCCTGTTCCATCATGCCGCTGCTGATGTATTTTTCGTACACCGTCGCGGACCACTGGCGGTAGTCCGCCTGTTTGGGCATTTCCACGTCTATTTCGGAATAGGCGTTGTCCTCCAGCGTGCTGCCGCCGCCGTTCCAGTACGTCCACAGCGCCGTAACGGGGCCGAGGCGGGGAACGGTCTTGAAGCGCACTTCGTATTTGCCGGGGCCGAATGCCTTTTTGGTAATCAGGCTGGCGCCCTCTCTCCTGCGGCCCTTTTCGGGATAAAGATCGCCGTTGACCTGCAGGCTGACGATGCCGCCCGTTGCGCCCGCGGCGGCCACCTTTTCCTCATCGGTGGACCAGGCGATGTTGGCGGGATTCATATAGTTCGGACGTTCGTCCTCGCTCACGCCCCAGCCCGGTCCCGGCCCGGAGGAAGTATAATATTTCTTGCTCACGCCCTCGGAGAAATCGTCGTAAAATATCTCGTCTTCCAAAACGACGGGGTCGTTGTTCCAGATCGGCTTATTGCTCACTTTATATTCGCGGGTAACGCTCACGTCGCTCTTTGCCGCGCTCGTCGCCTTTACGGTAAAGGCGAGCTGATCTTCCGCCGTATCGGCGATGGTCAGCGTCGCGCCCGAAAGAGTTACGCCCGCGGGCGTGCCCACGAGGGAAAACTTAACTTCCTGGGACGCCTTTTCCGGCGTGATTTCGGCGGCAAGTTTGTGCGTGCCCGGCTCCAGCGATGCGTTTGCGGGAGCGGTGATGGTCACGGAAACGGGAACGTCGTCCTCTTGTCCTCCGCCCGAGGGGTTTTGGGTACAGCCGGTAAACGCAGCCGCAAGTAAAATTGCGGAAACGACGGCGGCCGTAAGTTTTCTCCAGTTGGAAACTTTCACCTTTTGATCCTCCTTTTATCGGAATACGCGCCTTTTTCGGCTGTTAAAGGGATTTTTGTGGTTTTCCAAACCACAAAAAAAGACGTCTTTTTTTCATACCCTCGGCAGCCGCGCCGTGTTCTTTCGGCGTTATCGGGCGCAAATATCCCGAAATTATCTTTCTTTCGATATTATGTTATCACACATTTAAGGGTATTACCTTAAAGATGTTGACGAAAAACTTAAATTTATTGACTTTAACGACACTCCCTTATTCCACACGCAAACGGCGGTAAAGCCCTATAAACGCGGTTTTCCCTTTCCGTCGCAAAACATATTGAAATAAGGTCGGGTTTTACGCATGCCGCCGCCGACCGCAATAAATGACAAGTCAGACGCCGGAGAAAGCGGAGAAGCCGCCGTCGACGGGGATGACCGTTCCCGTGACGAACCCGCTCGCCTTTTCGTCCGCCAGCCATAACAGCGTGCCCGTAAGATCGCCTATCTCGCCGAACCGCTTCATCGGCGTCGCTCTCAGTATCTTTCCCGTCCTCGCCGTCGGCTTCCCGTCCGCCTCGTACAAAAGTTCTCTGTTCTGTTTCGTTACGAAAAACCCCGGCGCGATCGCGTTGCACCTTATCCCGCACGGTGCGAAATGCACCGCCAGCCATTGCGTGAAGTTGCTTATCCCAGCTTTCGCCGCCGAATACGCCGGTATCTTCGTCAGCGGCCGGTACGCGTTCATGCTCGACACGTTGATGATGTTCCCTCCTCTCTCCACCATGTCCTCCGCAAATACCTGCGTTACCAGAAACGCCGTCGTGATATTCAGATCGAACACGAATCTGAACCCGCTCTCCTCCAGAGCGAAAAAGTCCTTTCCTTCCTTTTCTCTCCGCTCCATCGTTTCGTTTTCCGTCGTCGCGCGCGCGTTGTTTCCTCCCGCTCCGTTGATCAGCAGGCTCACCCGCCCCAGCTTTTCGTTTACTTCCTCTTTCGCCGCCTTTATGCTTTCCTTGTTCAGACAGTCGCACCGCACCGCGACCGCCCGTTCACCTATTTCCTCCGCCTGCCGCAACGCCGCCTCGTAATTCACGTCCAAAAGCGCCACCTTCGCTCCGCATTCCGCCAACGCTTTCGCAAACGCTCCGCAGATCACTCCTCCCGCGCCCGTTACCGCCGCTACTTCCTTCCTCAGATCCACCTTAAACGGTACCATTCTTTTCTTCCTCCTCCTTTTCCGCCGCTTCGAACAACCCGTTCAGATACGCCGCCCCCAGCGCCCTGTCGTACAGCCCGTATCCAGGTTTGCCGTCCTCTCCCCAGATGTTCCTCCCGTGGTCCGGCCTCACGTATCCTTTGAACCCGTTCTTCACCAACGCTCTCACTACCCCGTATATGTCCAGGCTCCCGCCTTTCGTCAGGTGCCCCGCTTCCTTGAAGTCCCTTTCCCCTTCGTATTGCAGCTGCCTTATATGCGCGAAATAGATCCTCTCCGCGTATTTCGCCGCCATTCCCGGCAGATCGTTCCATCGTCCCGCTCCCAGGCTCCCCGTGCAGAACGTGATGCCGTTGTGTTTGTCCGGCACCGCCGCGAACAGCTTTTCGTAGCTTTCCTCCCCTGTTATGATCCTCGGCAGCCCGAACATGTCCCACGGCGGGTCGTCCGGGTGGATGGCCATGTCTATCCCCGTTTCGTCGCACGCCGCCATGATCCCTTTCAGAAAGTACACCAGATTTTCAAACAGCTTTTCGTGCGTTATCCCTTTATATGCCGACAGCAGTCCGTTCAGCTCTTCCCGGGTGTAGCTCTCGTCCCACCCCGGCAGGCGCAGGTTCTTCGGGTCGAGCTTCATCAACGCTTCGTGTTCGTAGCAAAGGCTCGTGCTCCCGTCCTCGTTTTTATGCTTCAGCTCCGTCCGCAGCCAGTCGAACACCGGCATGAAGTTGTAACATACGCACTTCACTCCCGCTTTCCCTAAATTCCGTATGGTCTGCGCGTAGTTCGCGATCAGCCGGTCCCGTCCCGCTTTCCCCAGCTTGATATCCTCGTGCACCGGCACCGACTCGATCACCTCCATCTCGAGCCCCGCCTTTCCGCTGCTCTCTTTCAGCCGCATTATCTTCTCTTCGCTCCACACTTCGCCCACGGGCACGTCGTACACCGCCGTTACCACCCCGCTCATGTTCGGTATCTGCTTTATGTATTCCAACGGGATGCTGTCCCCTTCCCCGTACCACCTGAATGTCATCTTCATCTTATTTATCCTCTCTCATACGGAAACTCTTCTGTTTTCCGAACGATATACGGCAAAGACGAGGCGCATGGTCTTCGCGCTCTCCTCTCCGTCCACGGAAAACTTTCTTCCCGTTTCGGCGCAGCCGTAAAAATCGGCGATAAGCGCGGCATGCCCGTTCCCGTAACACTTTTTACCCGCGTTTTCGCGTATTTCCTCTTCTCTCATGATCCTGTTTCCGTCCTCCACGCGTTCGCACGTAAAAGACAGCAGGCCTTTATCCGTCATCAGCTTTATCTCCGCGGGGAAATCCGCTCCTGCGGAAACGGTGGCGAACAGATTGCACCTCAGCCCGCCGTTTTCCAGCAGAGCGCAGGCGGAATCCTCCGCTTCTATCGTCGTTTGCAGCGACATGTTGAAATTATTTGCCGTAACGTGGTCGAAACCGCCGCACAGCAGGGAAAGCAGATCGAGGGTGTGTATCGCCTGATTGATGAGCGCCGCGCCTCCCTCCGTGGCAAATTTTCCCCGCCAAGGCGCGCTATGATAATATTCCTCGCCGCGTTTCCAGAAAAGCGAGCCGGCCGCGGCCGTTATCTTGCGCGCTTTCAACGCGTTAATCACATATTCCGTGCTCGCGTTATAGCGGTTTTGAAAACATACGCCGAGGCGGGCGGACGAATGCTTTTCCGCCCGCAATATTTCGCGCAGCTCTTCTTCGCAGATACAAAGAGGCTTTTCGCAGAGGACGTGCACGCCCTTTCCGAGCGCTCGCACGACCATGGGCGCGTGCAGGAAATGCGGCGTGCAGATATGCGCGACGTCAACCTTCCCGCTTTCGATAAGCGTTTCGTAATCGGTATAAATTTCCGCGTTCAGCGAAAATCTCTCGTTCAGCGCGCGGGCTTTTTCCGCGTCGGTATCGCAGATAAAATCCACACGGCGCCCTTGCGACAGGAGTGCATTGACATGAACGGCGGAGATCGCTCCCGCGCCGACGACGGCGGTTCTCATAGCTTTCTCCCGTCGGCTACGGATTTCTCCGTGCCGAGCACGCGCTCTCGCACGTGTTTTTCCCTGCCGTTTGCCGCTCGCTTGTTCAGCTCCGCGAGATACAGTTCGTCGTCGACGGGGAGTTCCACCGTTTTATCGAGAAACGCGGATAAAAGCATGGCGTTCATGATCTCCACGCCGTTGAACCCCTCCCTTCCGTCTACGAACAGCTTTTCCTTGCCGAGAATCGCGGCCGCAAAATTTTCGATTATTCCCGCGTGCTGCGGGTTTTTTCCGTCCGTTTCGGGTTTGCTGACGCGGCATTTCGGCTCGCCGAAGCCGCCCGTATAGGACGCGTTGAATACGCGTTCGTTTTCTTCGAGCCGATAATAGGTAAGTTCGTCGGACTCGCAGACGAGTTTTCCTCCGTCCCCCGTTACCTCCAACCTGTTCGTGCCGGGCGTATCGGCAGTGGAAGTTACAAAAACGCCCGTCGCGCCGTTGTCGTATTCGAGATAGGCGGTAACGTCGTCTTCCACCTCGATGTCGTGCCATTTGCCGAAATGACAGAACGAGCGGATGCGGCGGGGCATCATGCCGAGCACCCATTGCAGCAGATCGAGCTGGTGCGGGCATTGATTCAGCAGCACGCCGCCGCCTTCGCCCTTCCATGTCGCCCGCCACGACGAGGAATCGTAATAGCTCTGGCTCCTGTACCAGTTGGTTATGATCCAGTTCACCCGCTTGATATTCCCTATTGCGCCGCAGGCGATCATCTCCCGCATTTTCCGATACACGCAGTTGGTGCGCTGGTTGAACATGATGGCGAAAAGCTTATCCGACTTTGCCGCGGCGGCGTTCATTTCCTTGACCTGTTTCGTATACACGCCCGCGGGTTTTTCGCACAGAACGTTTATGCCCGCTTCCATTGCGGCGATCGAGATTTCGGGATGCTGATAATGCGGAACGGCCACGATCACGCCGTCCGTCAGACCGCTCGCAAGCAGATCCTTATAGTCGGCGAACGCTTTCGCGCCGTGCAGTTCTCCCTCCAAAGCTTTGATTTTATCCGGGTTGATATCGCATACGGCGGTAACTTCTCCGTTCGGTATCTTCCCTTTGTTGAACAGTTTTTTCAGATACATGCTGCCCTGATTGCCCAACCCGATGATACCTATTCTCGCTTTTTCCATATCACACCTCCTTTTTCAGATACTCCGCGCTGACCGCCGTCTGCAAAAGCGGATCGGGAAAGTCGGCGGCGTTATCCTGTTCCACGAGAAAATACTTTGCGCCGCATTCCTTCATCTTCGCCACGATCTTTTTAAAATCGAGCACGCCCGCGGAAAGCGGGGCGAAATCAGGCGCGTAGCCCTTTTCGGCGCCGCCCGTTATTTTGTAATCTTTAAGGTGCACGCATTCCAGCCTGCCGCGCAGCTTTTCGAGCGCGGAAACGACGTCCGCGCCGCCGTATTGCAGCCAATAGGTATCCGCGGTTATGTTGACGTGTTCCGCCGTTTCGAGCAACGCGTCGAAAACCGTTCTGCCGTCCTTCATTTTCCGGAACTCGAAATGGTGATGGTGATAGAAAAAGCCGAAACCGTTTTCCCGCATTTTTTTCGCGGCGCGCTCCAGTTTGCCGATCGCGGCAAGGCAGGCCTCGTCGTCCTGCAAAATATCGAGCGGCATCATGCCTAAACCGATATTTCTGCAGCCGAACAGCTCGTGTTCCCGCATAAGCGCGTCCGTATCCTCTAAAATACGCGCCATCGGCACGTGGGTGAGAACGACGGGAAGTCCGCTCGCTTCGCTCACGCGGGCAATGCGGGCGGGATCGAACTCCCCGCCGGAATATTGCAGATAAGAATATCCCTGCTCCTTCAGCCGCAGCGCAGTATTTAAAAAACTTTCTTCCGTTTTGATGAGGTTTCTCACCGAATACAAATTCAGCCCGAATCGTTTCATTTGCCGTACGAACCTCCTTTTTCTCTGTATCCGCAGTCAGCCAGAATTTTTTTCAGCGCGGCGGCAGCCGCCGCAAAAGCCTCCTCGTTGCTCCGAAAAGCGCGTTTGTTTTTCATTTCGGCGTTGTCTATTTCGCCGTAACCCGAAAAAATTCTGAGATGCGGTTCGAGGGTGAGCACTTTATCCCCCTTTATTCCCCCGACAAGTCCGGCTATATCGCCGTCCCCCTCGCCCGCGGGCACGAGCTCGCCCGTTGCGGCGATCACGTCCTTGATATGAAAATAAAAAGCGTCCGCCGCGAGCGCGGATAGCGTATCCGCCGCCTTTTCCCCGCATTGTATGAAGTTTGCGGGATCGTATATGTATTTAAGCCCTTTGACGCGGCTTTGCAAATACTGCACGCGGCTAAGCGTATCGCCGAAGATTTCTTTTTCGTTTTCGTGACAGATATTCAGCCCCCGCGCGCGCCCCGCGTCCGCCATATACTGCAGACGGGAAACGACTTCCTCCGCGTTGCCGTAAGCGTTGAAAAAACTGAATACGCGCACGTTCTCCGCGCCGAAGATTTCCGCAAGATCGTAAACGTGCGCTATCGTCTTTTTGTATTCTTCGAAATCGCAGGAAATATCCGCTTTTCCCAAAGGCGAACCGATCGAAAAGACGCTGACGCCCGCGTTATCTATTTCGGCTTTGTAATCCGCCGCCTGCGCACGGCTCATTTTTGCCACGTTGATCCCGTCGATACTGCGGAGTTCCAGCAGGTAAATGCCGTTTTCTTTCATGATGCGGAGCTGCCCCGCAAGTTCTTTTGCCGCTTCGTCGGCAAATGCGCAAAGTCTGATCATATTTATCCTTTCCCTTGACACTGTCTCTTATACACATCTGACGCTGCCGACGATCGCATA
>ENA-OYXD01000545-OYXD01000545.1-human-gut-metagenome-genome-assembly--contig:-NODE-545-length-20475-cov-10.165377_pt1 | contig 20475 bp, 14 predicted proteins | sample MGYA00244818_ERZ653412 | MGnify/ENA primary metagenome ERZ653412 (study PRJEB26926, sample SAMN06165146) | human gut metagenome | biome: ENVO:00009003; feature: ENVO:2100002; material: ENVO:00002003...
ACCTCTGCATAGACGGGGAGCTGGCGGCGGTGATCTGCATCCACGATCCCCTGCGCCGGGAGGCGCGGGAGGCGGTAAGAGCGCTGCACGAGAGCGGCTTTGCCAACGTGGTGATGATGACCGGCGACAACCGCCGCACGGCGGAGGCTGTGGCCGCCGAGGTGGGTGTGGACGCGGTGTACGCCGAGGTGCTGCCGGAGGATAAGGCCGCGTTTATCCGGCAGGAAAAGGCCAAGGGCCACACCGTTATCATGGTGGGCGACGGCGTCAACGACTCCCCTGCTCTGTCGGAGGCGGACGCGGGCATCGCCATCTCCACCGGGGCGGCCATCGCCCGGGAGATCGCCGACATCACCGTTGCCTCGGAGGATCTGTTTGCGCTGGTAACGCTGCGAAGGCTCAGCCAGGCGCTGATGGAGCGTATCCACGGCAGCTACCGGTTCATTGTGGGCTTTAACCTGTCGCTGATCGCGCTGGGCGTGGCGGGGATCCTGCCGCCCACCACCTCGGCGCTGCTGCACAACGGGTCCACCCTGGGCATCAGCCTGCGGAATATGACCGACCTGCTGGAAAAAGATAACAACGCATAATGCGGAAAAAAGCAACCGGGAAGCGCCTGCCTGACAGGTGCTTCCCGGCTATTTCTGGTTATACAGCGGCGGGAATGCTCTGAGAAAAGAGCTCCCCATTCTGCTACCTCCGTTTTCGTATGGGTCGGCTCAGTCAAGAGCGATGATTGTAACAGAGCCTCTGAATGAAAGCAGATAGGTCTTGTAATCCCCTTGCTCCAGCGAAAATTTGAGTTCAACATCGTTTCTCGCGCCGGTAAGGTCATATATTCTGTTGAAGCAGAGAGAATTTGATCCCCTGCCGTCTTGTTCTATCAGTGTAATATATCTGCAATAGTTATCATCGTAACCGTCAGTCATCCGAACAGAATGATATCCGCTTTTATCATTTGTGCTTGCATTGACCATGCCGCTTACACACACACTGTAGGTATGTCCTTTTTTCAGCCTGAGTGTTGTTCCGTTGTACGATATAAGCCCGCCGCGGTTATGCATTTCCCGATAGTACAAGGGAACTGCACCGTCTGAAAGATGGGTTGACGGTACATACCCCTCTCCGCAAAAATATCCCGAACAGCTACCGTTCTGACCGGGGTCGCCCTTGTCGCCTTTATCTCCCTTGTCGCCTTTTTCGCCGTCTATGCCGTCAATTCCGGCAGCCTTCACGCCGGTGTCGGTTTCTCCGATCCACCAGTTGCCGTTCTCGCCGATGAAGGGGGTGTTTCCGTCCGCACCGTCGGCTCCGTCTTTTCCATCAGAACCGTCTATGCCGTTTATACCATCCTTGCCGTCAGCGCCGTCTCTGCCGTCGAGTCCTTTCAAAACCGAAAGATCGTACAGGTTCAGCCATATTTCATCGTCGACATAACGCCATTGCAGGGTGCTTTCGTTCATGCGAAACTCCGGTGTTTTTCCGTTTGCTCCGTCCTTACCGTTCTGTCCGGCGGGGCCTGTGATGTCGGCGATCGCCACAAGGTTCTGCCACTCGCCGTCCTCATATCGCCACTGTATGTATTCTGTTGTTCGTTGTACCTCTATGTTTTTGGCATTCATTCCATCCTTGCCGTCAGTGCCGTCTTTGCCGTCGGCGCCGTCTTTACCGTCAATGCCGTCATTGCCGTTAATGCCGTCTTTGCCGTTTGTACCGTTTATTCCGTTCTTACCGTCGGTGCCATTTTCGCCGTTGGCTCCGTCCTTGCCGTCAGCGCCGTCTTTACCGGCTTCTCCGGCAGCGCCCCGCAGCTCGGAAAGCGCCACCAGGTCGCGCCAATCGGTTTCATCGCTGTATTTCCACTGGATCGCCGTGCCGTTATTCCGCACCTCCGGTAGCGCGGCGGCGTCGGTTTTTGCCGCCTTGCTCCATCCTGCGGCAAGCACGATACAAAGCGCCAAAAGAGCCCCGCAAAGCGCCAAAAGTGTGCCTGTGAGTAGTTTCCTTTCTGTTTTCATCTTCTTCCCTCCGTTCGGAATTATTACGGCGGAGTTTTGCACCGACGCCCACGCCGTGAACAGGCGGCGGCAGACAGCCTTATGCTTGGTTTGCTTTGTACTTATCCATAAACAGGGCGACCCCCTGCTTTAAGACCTCCATCTGGGTTTGAAGATAATATTCGTCCTCGAACATGGCGTAGTGTACGCAGGCACGGACGAAGATAAAGATCAGCGGCGTGATGACCGTATAGGGAATGCCGATCTTCGGCTCCAGCCGCTTGGCATACGCGGTATAGCGCTCGTTGACGCCCTCAAAGAATTTCTTGCCGTGCTCGATATACTTCGGGTGCGTATAGATCTGATACATCAGGCGATATTTTTTGCCGTGCTTTTGGGCCGTCCAGTAAGGCACCTCCTTCACAAACCGGACAACATCCTTCGGGTCGGTGGGGGCCATCTCCATAAAGTCGTCCTCAACCTTTTCCATACAGTATGCCGTTGACTCAATAATCAGCTCGTCAAGGTTTTTGAAATACGAATAAAGATTTGCCTTTGTGCAGCCGCAGGCATCGGCCAGGGCTTTGATCCCCGTACCCGTCAGCCCGTTTTCCGCATAACACTCAAAGCATTTTTCCATGATTTCACGCTTCCGCTCATTGTGCTGTTGCTCTGTTGTTTTCATGTAAATTGCGCCCCCTAATTGATGTGAACGTTCGTTTAGTATTAGTGTAGCATAGAGTTGAGACTATTTCAAGAGCAGCCTTTAAAAGGGGCCGTAAAAAAGTAGGGGGCAGCTATAAGTTGACTATCCCATCGGTTTTCTGTTATTCCGCCCGGAGATTATTTTACAATACGGAAATGTCGCAGCTGTTTTGACCGCACGGCAGAAAAAGCGGCCTGGTTCTCAAATGAAAACCAAGCCGCTATACTATGACGTACAGTGTTCAGTTGATAATTGGGGATTTGCCCTTTGCGGACGGGCGGACTATCTTTTTATCAATCATCTATCTCCGTCTCGTGATGGAGAATTGCGCCGGTGGCCGCGTCAATTTCATAGTCGTACTCCCTATGGCCGGACTTGAACTCTACTTCATAAATAATTGTGCCGTCCTCTACATCCAGCTGAATGTTCATGTCATAGACCGTGTTCGCATCCACACCGGCGTGATTCAGCGCAATGGATTTTGCCTTAGCGTGGCCAATGTCCTGCGCCGTTCCGGGCTGTGTGGGCTTTGCAGGCTGAGCCTCAGATGCTTCGTCATCATCCGCCGCCTCCCGCTTGGTCTCTATAACGGCGCCGGAGTAGGCGTCGATCTTATACTCTATCTCCTCGCCGTTCCGGCCTGTGATCTCCACCTCATAATGTGCCGGGGATTCGTCCAGCTCCGGGTCGACCTCACTGTGCAATATCTCCGCTGCAGACGCCTTGCCAAACTCCGCCACAGCAATGTCCATCGCCTTGTCTTTACCGATGGGCATAGCGGGCGCACCTGCCTCCGCCAGGTCCTTCAGCTCCTCCACGGAGAGCTTTGCCAGCGCATCAAACTGCAGCTCCGGGTTGATGGAAAGGACGCGATTCACCAGTGCCGCCTTCCCTGTGGAAATGTTGTTTTCCTGTGCCTGCTGGTCTCTCGCCGTGTCCTGTGTCAGGGTCTGCGTCAGGACGGAGGCCTTCGCTTCACTGGTCTGCAAAACGCCGTCCACGGCGTCAGTCAACTCCCGCTGAAGCTTTTCCGCGCGGGCGGTATCCTTGTCCTCCACTGAGATCATAATAGCGGAGGAAATGCTGCTGAGATAGCCGTTGCGCACAAGGCTGCCTACAATGGCGTTCACCGCCACATCCAGCTTGGCACCCTTGAGATCGGCCCCGTCTCCCATATCCGCAAGGATCGTCTTTGCATCGTCATTGAGCGGCGCGCAGACCAGTACCTTTTCGCTCCTGCTGACCTTCAGCTCGATGCTGGGGTTTACATCCAGCGACACCACGGACGCCACCGCATTCGCCTGCTGATAGAATACACCTCCGCCGCCCAGCAGCATCACCGCAAGGCAGGCAGCGACGAGTGCCGGCCATTTTTTCCTTGCCGGTTTTCTTGTTGTCATATTGATCACCGTTCCTTTCCGCACTTCACAGCGGGAGAGAACGCCGCTCACATCGTCCGGCGCAGTTTTTTCAAGGGCCGAGGCCAGCCTCTGCTCCATTTTTTCGTTAGTCATCGGGCGTCATCTCCTTCCAGAGTACTTCGCATCTTTTTCAATGCTCTGTGATATTTTGACAGGACGGTAGGAAGCGTTAGCTCCAGCAAAGCCGCAATCTCTCGATGCTTCATGCCTGTGACCGCATGGAGTAGCACAATGCGTCGCTCCTCATCACTGAGAGCAGCCAACGCCTGCTGCAGCAGAATGCGCTCATCGGCATCCAGCCCGCACTCCTGTGCGGGAATGGCGTCCCATTCCTCCTCACTGAGCGCGGCATTTTTCTTTTCCCGCCGCAGACGCATCAGGCACAGGTTGCGGCACACGGTCAGCAGCCAGCCCATGGGTGACCCGGCGGGCCGGTACTGCTCCGCGCAGTCCCACACCTGCACATAGACATCCTGGGTCAGATCCTGGGCATCGTGCGCGTTTTTGAGGTACGACAGCGCCAGGCCGTACACAGCCGTTTTTGTCCGCTGATACAGCTCCGCCAGCGCCTCACTCTCCCCTCGGGCAACGCTGAGAAGCAGCTGCTGCAGCTGGTGCCGCTCCTCCGCCGGGGCATATTCAGTTGTCATCAGCATACTGAGCATGGGCTTGCATCTCCTGTCATCCGGGTAATGCGCGAAGCGGGCGGTTTATTGCATGGGCTTAAAAAAAATATACTCTCTGCAGCTTCGTGTTATAGCGCGTCGGAAAGCTCCGCTTTTCTGGCTCTGATTATACCTCCAAATCACGGAATAATCTACCAATATGTTCCGTGCGGGCAGCCGCCATGTTGAATGTCTGTTTTCGCATGTAAGCCCCACCGGTGTTCCCGGTGGGGCTTACACATATTATCTATCAACTCTTTTTATTCCCGCCGCAAAAACAGCACACCCAGTGTGCCCGGCCCGCAGTGGGAGGACACGGTGCAGCCTGCCTGGGTCAAGAATACCTCCCGGAAGGGGGCCAGGGACTTCACCAGCTCCGTCAGCTGGGCCAGGGTATCCTCTGCGACGCCGCCGGAGTGGGTAATGAAGGCCCAATCCTCCACCACGGTCTTGCCCGCCAGCCGCTCGGTGATGTACTGCCGGTAGACCCGTTCCATGGTACCCCGATACTTCTTGCAAACCACCAGCTTGCCCTCCCGCATCTCCAGGCAGGGCTTCAGCTTCAGCACGTTGGCGCCCAAGGCCGCCACGCCGCTGCAGCGGCCGCCCTTCCACATGTATTCCAGGGTGTCCAGCACAAAGCTGGTGTCGCTGTGAGGTGCCAGGCGGCGCAGCTCATCGGCAATATCCCCGGCCGCCATGCCTTCATCCCGCAGCTTGGCTCCCTGCAGGGCCAGCAAACCGCCGCCGGTGGAGAGCTGGCGGCTATCCACCACATGGATGCGTCCCGTCTCCAGCTCCGCCGCGGCTATAAGGGCGTTCTGGCAGGTGCCGGACAGGTCTGCACTGATGTCGATGTGGACGATGTCAAAGCCCTCCGCCAGGATGGCGCCAAAAAACTCCTTGAACTGCTCCGGACTCACTGCCGACGTCTTGGGCAGGGTGCCGTCCCTATGGAAGTCGGCGTAGAGATCCTCGGAGGTATAGTGGCCATCATCGGGGAAAATACGCTCTCCGGTCTGGATGGTCAAGGGCACAGTGCGGATCTGAAAGCGTTCCAGCAGTGCCGGGGTCAGGTCGCAGGTGCTGTCATAGGTGATGCAAACAGGTCTGGGCATGAAGCGATTCCTCCTATTTTCTTCTTTTCCATTTTAGTATACCCGGCCAACCTCAACACAGGCTCAAAAAAGCTCGATTTTTCAGGCGGGATGTGATAAAATCATAAAAAAGCTAAGGAGGGCTCGCATGTTTCGAATTTTGGTAGCCGAGGATGACGAGAGCACCCGCCTGCTCATGTGCGAGGTGCTGCGCCAGGCAGGCTATGAGCCCTGTCCCGCCCGAGACGGTGTGGAGGCCCTGGAGGTTATGGATCATTTCCAGTGCGACCTGGCCATCGTGGACATTACCATGCCCCGGATGGATGGCATCGCCTTCACCCAGACCCTGCGGGAGGGCAACTGTGACCTGCCGGTGCTCATGGTGACAGCCCGGGTGACCCAGGAGGATAAGCGCCGGGGCTTCCGGGCAGGAACGGATGACTATATGGTCAAGCCTGTGGATGAGGAGGAGATGCTCTGGCGTGTGGAGGCGCTGCTGCGGCGCTATCGCAGCACAGCGGAGCGGCGGCTGACGGTGGGCAGCACGGTTTTGGACCGGAGCGCCCTGCAGGTCATCACTCCCCAGGGTACTCAGCAGCTCACCGCCAAGGAGTTTATGCTGCTTCTGAAGCTGCTGAGCTATCCCCGGACTCTTTTCACCAAGCGCCAGCTTATTGATGATATCTGGGACCTGGACAGCGAGGTAGATGAGCACACCGTGGAGGTCTACATTTCCCGGCTTCGGGACAAATTCCGGGGCAATCCGGACTTTGAGCTGCGGACCATCCGGGGCTTTGGGTACATGGGGATGCCCAGGGAGGACGAGAATGAAAAAAAATAAGGTCAAAAAAGAGAATCCTCCGGCCCGGCTCCTATGGACCATGTTTTTGCTGGTGCTGGGGATGGTGATTGTATACGGGACCCTGGTGCTGGGTATCTTCGCCCTGGTCCAGCGCCTGGTGCGGCTGGACGAGAGCAACTACACCCTGGTGTGGCCCATTCTCTTTTTGACGGTGAGCGCCATTTTAGGCGTGGCGCTGGCCATCTTCATTTTTCGGGGATATTTAGCGCCGCTGTCCCGGCTGATGCAGGCCACCCAGGCGGTGGCCGCCGGGGACTACTCCGTGCGGGTAGAGCTGCGAGGGGCCCGGGGCGAGGTGGCGGAGTACATCCGCAGCTTCAACAAAATGGCTGAGGAGCTGGGCAGCGTGGAGATGCTGCAATCAGACTTCGTGAACACCTTTTCCCATGAGTTTAAGACGCCCCTTATCTCCATCCGGGGGTTTGCCAAGCTCCTGCAGAACCCGGACATCTCCGGGCAGCAGCGGGCCATCTATGCCGGGACCATCGCCCGGGAATCAGAACGATTGGCGGCTATGAGCACGCATATTTTGGAGCTGACCCAGTTTGAAAATACGGAGATCGTATCCGGCAAGACTCTATATAGCCTGGACGAGCAGCTGCGCCGGTGCATCCACCAGCAGGAGCGGAGCTGGCTGCAGAAAGGGCTGACCGTGGAGGGGGACCTGGATCCCACGGATTACTACGGAAATGAGGAGCTGGTAGAGCACATCTGGTCCAACCTCATCTCCAACGCCATCCGCTTCACCCCTGCCGGCGGACAAATCACCGTAGTTCTGCGCAAGGAAGATGCGGAGATCACCGTGTCTGTCTCCGACACCGGCATCGGCATGGACGAGGAGACCCAGCGGCACATTTTCGATAAGTTTTACCGGGCGGAGCCATATCCGGATAGCCGCGGCAACGGCCTTGGCCTATCCATCGTGCGGCGGGCGGTAGAGCTGTGCGGCGGAGAGATTGAGGTGTTCTCTCAGCCCGGCAAGGGCTCCACCTTTACCGTGACCCTGTCCCCGACTGACCGGAATTGAGCTCCCTCCCCCCGGCGTCAGATCCTTCCACTTCCCGGTTGCAAAACGTGTTGAAGTCGTGTATAGTATAGAAATACCTATCGGGAGGTCATACTATGAAAGAAAAAATGCAGCCGGGGAAGCTGGTCCCCCGGTACGCTGTTCCTTGGCTGTTGAGTGCCCTGGTGTGGCAGCTGGGCCTGTATTTTTTGGCCAAGCTGCTGACGGATGGCCGCTTCCATTACGATCTGTCCATTTCACTGGATGATAAAATTCCCTTTGTTCCCTTTTTCATGCTGATCTATTGGGGGGCGTATTTCTCCTGGGGAATAAACTATATCCTGGCCGCCCGAGAAAATCGGGGCCACTGCCGCCGCTGCATTACCGCCGACATGATCGCCAAGGCCCTGTGCTTTGTGATCTTTCTGCTGCTGCCCACCACCATCGCCCGGCCGGAGGCAGGTGGAAGCGGCCTCATCGGCTGGCTCACTCGCATCATTTACATGGCGGACACGCCTGTGACTCTGTTCCCATCCATCCACTGCCTGGATTCCTGGCTGTGTTGGCGTTTTTTAGTGAAGTGCAAAAAAGTGCCCCGGTGGTATAAATGGGTGAACTTTGTATTCTCGCTGCTGGTGTGCGCCTCCACTGTGCTGGTAAAGCAGCATGTATTCGTGGATATTTTTGCGGGCATCGCTGTGGCGGAGCTGGGTCTGCTGCTCTCCCGCCGGGTATGGAATAGCCTGGAGAAGCGGAAACCGTCCGGAATATGAAAAACGCAGCCGCGCTTTTGGAGGAATACTCTATGAAAAGGATCATCTCATTTTTTCTGTGTGTGCTGATGACGGCGGCCCTGCTGGCCGGCTGCGGCGATAGAAAGCAGCGCACCACCTGGATCATCGCCGTGGACGGGGATTTCAGCCCCTTTGTGTGCGCCGATGCGAACGGCAAGGCTGTGGGCCTGGATGTGGAGCTCCTGGACGCCATCGCCCGGGATCAGAACTTCCGGTATGAGCTGCGCCCCTCGGATTGGGACACCGCCATGAGTGTGTTCACCTCCCATCAGGCTCAGGTTCTCATGGGCAGTATCGCCAGCTCTCAGGAGCGGATCGACGGTGGCTGGTTCTTTTCCCGTAGCTTTTATAACGGCGTGACCCAGAGCATGGCCATGGAGCCCAGCAGCGACACCAATACCCTGGAGGACCTGGCCGGCAAGGCCGTGGCAGTGGTCTCCGGCACTCTGGGTGCCGCCTACGCCGAAAGCGTGAAGGATAAATATGGCTTCTCCATCGCCACCTTCAGCGATTCCCACTCCATGTACGCGGCGGTGCTGAAGGGTCGGGCGGCCGCCTGCTTTGAGGACACCCCCGCCCTGCGGGACAGCATCGCCGGCGGCGTAGCCCTGGAGCTGGTCCCCGGCAGCGAGGGGGCAGCCTCCGATTACTGTGTGGCTATTTGCGACGAAAAGGACCGGCCGTTTCTGGAGCTGTTCAACCAGGGCCTGGCCAACATCCGCGCCAACGGCATCTATGATGCCATCCTCGCGAAGTATGCGGATACCCTATAAAAAGCCTATGGTATATTTTGTGCAGTTTGCCAGTTGCATTTCCCCGTTGGATTTCGTATACTAAACCATCATAAGAAAGCAGAGGGACGGACATGACCCATTTTGCTATGAACAGCTGCAGCAAGGCCATCTGTATGGTCTGTTGTTGTGGGCATTTTGGTCATGTATGTTCTGCTGGTTCGCCGAAAAACTGATTTTTTCGGATTTATTATTTGTTTATCGATCGGCAGAGGGTGCATGATGCATCCTCTGCCTTTTGTATTGAATGCATCGGCATCTCCCGCCCCACACAGAAAGGAAGATCATTGTGAACATCTATCGCTCTGCATCCCAACTGGTCGGCCACACCCCCCTGCTGCAGCCTGTGCGCTACATGGAGCAGCTCCGCCTGCCCGCCACCGTGCTGGTCAAGCTGGAATCCTTCAACCCCGCCGGCTCCGTAAAGGATCGTGTAGCCCTGGAAATGATTGAAGACGCCGAAAAAGAGGGCAAGCTCCTGCCCGGCGGCACCATCGTGGAGCCCACCTCCGGCAACACCGGCATAGGTCTCGCGGCCATGGGCCTGGCCCGTGGCTACCAAGTCATCCTCACCATGCCCGAGTCCATGAGCCTGGAGCGCCGGCAGCTGCTGGCTGCCTACGGTGCGCAGCTGGTGCTGACCCCTGCCAAGGGCGGTATGGCGGGCGCCGTGGAAAAGGCCCAGGAGATCGCCGCTGCGATCCCGGGCAGCTTCCTGGCCGGTCAATTTGATAACCCCGCCAATCCCCGGGCCCACTACCGCACCACCGGCCCCGAGATCTGGCACGATACCGACGGCCAGGTGGACATCTTCGTGGCCGGCGTAGGTACCGGCGGCACCGTTACAGGCGTGGGCCGCTACCTGAAGGAGAAGGACCCCCACGTGCGGATTGTGGCCGTGGAGCCCGCCGCCTCTCCCCTGCTCTCCAGCGGCAAGGCCGGGAGCCACGGGCTCCAAGGCATCGGCGCCAACTTTGTGCCGGAGAACCTTGACCGCAGCGTGGTGGACGAGGTGATCCCCGTGTGGGAGAAGGATGCCTACGCCGCCGCCCGGCTGCTGGCCGGTACCGAGGGCGTGCTGGTGGGCATCAGCTCCGGCGCCGCCCTGCACGCCGCAGGCCAGCTGGCCCGCCGCCCCGAGAATGCCGGCAAGACCATCGTGGCCCTGCTGCCCGACTCCGGTGACCGTTACCTTTCCACACCACTGTTTCAGGAGTGATTTATGATGAGTGAAAACCATATCTGCGCCGCAGCCAAAGCCATGGCGCAAACCTATACCACCGGCTCCGTACCGCTGTACGGCAAGAAGCTGCGTCTCCCGGACCGGCAGGCTGTGATCCTGCTCATAAAGGACATCCGGCGGCTGATCTTTCCCGCCTACTACGGGGAAGCGGCTCTCATGAGCCTGGCCCCGGAGGACTATGCCGCGCTGCTCTTGGAGCGCATCGAAAAGCAGCTTTTCCGGCAGATCGCCTTGACCCTGCCGGAGGAGCAGGAGGATCGGGCCGCGGAGCTGGCCGCCGAAATGGTAACTCGTCTGCCCAAAATTGCCCGCATGGTACAGCTGGACCTGGAGGCCACCTTTGACGGCGATCCCGCCGCCGGCTCCCGAGAAGAAATCCTGTTTTCCTATCCCGGCCTGTTTGCCATTCTGGTATATCGGGTAGCCCACGAGCTCTACGAAATGAAGATCCCCATCCTGCCCCGGATGATGGCCGAGTACGCCCACAGCCACACGGGCATCGACATCCATCCCGGCGCGCAGATTGGCGATCACTTCTTCATCGACCACGGCACGGGCATCGTGGTGGGTGAGACCACGATCATCGGCGATAGGGTAAAGCTCTACCAGGGCGTGACCCTGGGCGCCCTGTCCACCCGGGATGGGCACCATTCTCAGCCCGGCAAGCGCCACCCTACCGTAGAGGACGATGTGACCATCTACTCCGGCGCGACCATTCTGGGCGGCAATACCACCATCGGCCGGGGCAGCGTGGTGGGCGGCAACGCCTTCCTCACCAGCTCCGTGCAAAAAGACACCCGGGTGGTGATTCACGCCCCGGAAACCGTGTTCAAAAGCCGCAAGGGCGAACAATAACCAATAAAAGCAGCCCTCGGCCGGTTGGCCGAGGGCTTTTAACACTGTCGAAAATTCCTTTGGAATTTTCCGACAAAAGGATCGCAGTCTGCTGCGCGCATAATTTTGCCGCAAGCGGCAAAATTCCACACTGGCAGCCTGAGCAGTATTTTTCCCCACGCGCATGTCGCGGTGAAAAATGATTGAAACTTTTCGCGTCTGCGGACGCGAACTCTGCGAGGCTTTTTTGACAAGCTGTAAAGCTTTTATTTTGTCAGCGGGACGGTTTTCTTGCTGCCCAAAAGCAACGATGTGATGAGCGCTGTCAGCGGCACGGCCAAAATTACGCCAATGCTGCTGGCGATGCCGCTGATGACCTCCGTCGCCATATAGGGCGAGCTGACGAGCTGCCGGGGATCCAGTCCCAGGGAGCACAGGTAGATGATAAACACCAATCCGCTGCCCAAAAATGCCAGGATCAGCGTGTTGGTCATGGTGCCCACCATGTCCCGGCCGATGTTCATGCCCGAGTGGAAAAGCTCCTTGCCGCTGCGATCCGGGGCCACGGTATGCACCTCCGTCAATGCCGAGGAAATGCTCATGGCCACATCCATCACCGCACCCAGGGCGCTGATGACCACCCCCGCCACCAGCAGACCCCGCAGGCCCAGAGGGGTGCCCGTCTGCCGCAGCTGCAGCAGCGGCTCCACCTCCGCCAGCCGCAGCCCATCAACGTGCAGAAGCCCCTGTGCCAGCAGGCCGAACAGCAGTGCCAGAGCCGTACCGGCGATGGTGCCCAGCGCCGCGCAGATGGTCTTGCTGGTCACGCCGCCCAGGATCACCATGGTCACGACGGTGATGTATGCGCACACCAAAAATACCGTCAGCAGCGTAGGCGCGCCCTTCATCAGCAGCGGAATCATAATAAAGAACAGGCACACCAGCGTAATGGCCAGGGCCACCAGGGATTTTGCGCCCACCTTACCGCCCACGGCCACCGTGGCCAGCAAAAACAGGCCCACGATCACCGCCAGGCCCACGGCCCGGTCATACTCATATACCGTGGCGGTGTGGTTGCCGTCAGAATAGGTGGAGATAAGTATCACTGCCCGCTGGCCGGTTTTCAAGGCCTGGCCGTACAGCGGACCCACATAGTTGCTGACCTGCATGGTCTCGCCCTTGTACTGGCCCGTGCGGATCTCAGCCAGCAGCAGCTGCTCGCCCCGATAGCCATTGTCGGACACGGGATCCTGCTCGGTGCTGTCCGACAGGATATCGGTGATGACGGCGGTCTCATACTCGGCGTAATCCTCGCCCCGGGACTGCGGCTGCTCATGGGTCGCCGCCAGGGCCCGCACGATAATAAACACCACCACCGCCGCCGCCAGGATGATGCAGCTGAGACGATTTTTGCCCCACCAGGCTCTTGCGTCCGGCCTTGTGCTTTTCCCCTTGGATTTTTTCATAGGAGCAACCTCCGTGTCCTCATTTTTTTCAGCATAGCAATTTCTCCACCCGATGTCAAGAGGCAGGTTCCGGCGAAGCAGTTTAGGCATTTTTCATAAGATAAACAAAATTTTTCCGCCGTTTTTCACTAAAATAAAAAAACCGGTGGCAATCTGTATCGGGATGTGCTAAAATATCTCCATCAACACAAAAAGTTTGCTCTCGTTTCCCGGCATCCTTCACAGCCTGCTGTCCTGGTCGACGGAATTCCAAGTAGCATTTCTTACAGCGGTTGTGCAGGGTCGTCTCCCCACGCAGTTGGGGCAGGCGGCTTTTTCTGTCTCTGCAGATTTCACCCAGGTTTAACAGAGGCGCGGTTTCGGATTTTTCATAGTGGCTTTATGATGAAAGTACGGACCCGCCTACCCGGGCCCCGGGGGCAAGCTACCGTGTAACAAGCTACCGTGTAACAAGCTACCGTGTAAAATGAATAGGAGGGATCAGATTTTGAAGAAGATAGGACATAGCAGGCGGCTTCTGTCCGTCCTGCTGGCGCTGGTCATGCTGCTGTCGCTGCTGCCCACAGCGGTGTTTGCAGACACAACGCCGAAGGCAACGCTGATAACGGACGCCTCCACGCTGAAAGCCGGCGACCAGATCATTCTCGCGGCGTCTGCCAACGGCAAGACCTACGCTGCGGGCAGCCTGTCCGGCAAGCTGCTCACAAGTATTGAAACCAACCCCACTGACCCGGCAGACACCGTGGAGATCTTCACGCTGGGCGGCGAGGCCGGCAAGTGGACGCTCACCGCGTCCGACGGCAAGCAGATCTATACCGCTGATGCCAAGGCGCTGAACAACACCGGCAAGGGAACCGGTACATGGACCATCGCCATTGACGACAGCGGACTGGCCACTGTGGCCAGCACGGATTCGGCCTGCGGCCGCATCCTGTACAACGTCAAGTCTCCCCGGTTCCTGAACTACACCTCGGCCACCAACGTGAGCATGCTGCTGCCCAGCATCTATCGGCTGGAGGTCTCCCCCGCCCGTCAGAGCGGCATCGTCACAGACCTGACCACCCTGCGGGATGGCGACAAGGTGGTCGTATTCAACCCCGCCAATGGGAAAACTCTGTCCACGGAGTACACCGGCCACTACAACAAGGGCACCGATGTGACCCTGGCCGACGGCAAGCTCGAGGGCTTTACCGACGCCGATAAGTGGACTCTCGGCATTAACGACGACGGCACCTACACCTTCGCCACCGCCGATGGCAAGAAACTGGCCATGGGCACAGACTTCACCAGCACGCCCCTGGACGAGGTCAACCGGAACTGGAAGATCACGGCAGTGGACGGCAAGGACGCCACCTTCTACATTGACAACACCGGCCGCACCGACAAGTATCGTCTCCAGTGGTTCACGAGCAAAGGCAACTGGAGCGCCTACACCGGCACCGGTGACGCCTTTGAGCAGCAAATCTACCTGGTGGTAGAATCCGGCTCCGAGACCCCCGACCCTGAGCCGGGACCCACCGCCCTCATCAAGGACGGCAAGTATGTCATCTATAACCCCGGCAGCGGCAAGGCCATGTCCGCCGACGCCACCGGCACCTATTACCGGGCCGGTAAGGATGTCACCGTCACCAACGGCAAGGTGACAGACCCCGCCGAGGACCTCATTTGGACGGTCACCTCCGAAAACGGCGTCTACACCATCACCACTTCCGATGGCAAGAAGCTGTCCATGAACGCAGACCGCAATAGTCTGCCCCTCAACGAGGTCAACGACACCTGGAAGGTGGAAAAGGCCACCACCGACGGCTGCTTCTATCTCATCAACGCAAATCGCCCCACCTACTATGTGGAGTGGTTTGCCAAATACACGGAGTTCACCACCTATACCTACAAAGCATCCGACGAGAGCGTCTACGCCCTGCAGTTCATCCCTGTGGACGGCTCCGACCAGCCCTCCGGCGGTCTCCCCACCGTGGGCGACCAGGTGGTCATCTACAATCAGAATGCCCAGGCTGTCCTGGCTGCGCAGAACGATAATGCAACCAGCCCCGCCATCAACAAGGCCGCCGCCACCATTCAGGATGGCAAGGCTACCTGCGCCAACGGCGCCGTGGTGTTCGAGGTGCAGAAAAACGGCGACTACTACCGCTTCTATAACAAGACCTACGGCTACCTCTGCGCGGGCGGCACCGGCAACAACGCCTTCTACTCCCAGCCCGTCAGCGAGGACGCCGACTGGCTGGTCCGCACCTGCTCCGGCGGCGTAGGCGGCTACGAGATGGAGAGCCGCACCGCCAAGTACAAGGGCCATAGTCAGTGGCTGGAGTATTACAGTGACAGCTTCAAGGTCTATTCCATGTATAATGTCACCGACTACACCATCTACTCCTTCTCCTTCTACCCCGTGGGGCCGGGCACGATCTCGGACGGCGTCGTGAATAACCCCGCCGTGGTCCTGGGCGACCTGCCCTATGCCTATGTGGGCACGGACTATTCCTTCACCTTCACCGTGGACGCCCCCTTCGGCGTGCGGGGTGACATGACCGCCAAGCTCAATGGCACCGCGCTCACCGTCACCAAGGGCGAGGATGGCACCTACACCGTCACCATCCCCGCCGCCTCCGTCACGGGCGATCAGCTCACCGTGAACATCAGTGGCACGGACAATAAGTCCATTCTCATCTCCGCCGCCGCTGAGATCACCGTCAAGGACGAACCCGTCTTTGCCGATCCCACCCCCGCCCGGGGCAGCCAGACCGGCGGGAATAAGCGTCCCGCCATTTCCGTGGCTCTGGCCAATGCCGGCCAGAACCCCACCGTCACCATGACCGTGAACGGCACCGCCGTCACTCCGGTGTATGCTGGTGGCCGTGTCACCTACACCCCCACCGATGACATGACCGATGGCCGCACCGAGGTGAAGGTCACCGCTACCCGGGCCGACGGCAAGTCTGCCGAATTCAGCTGGTTCTTCACCGTGGGCAAGACCACCTATCAGCTCTACTTCGGCCAGCTCCACGGCCACACCCAGTATTCCGATGGCGCCGGCTCTCTGGACAGCGCCCTGAGCTATATCAAGAACCTGCCCGACAGCGCCAACGTCCAGTTCGTGGCCTTCACCGACCACTCCAACTATTTCGATTCCAAGAATGCCCCCAATGTGGAGGCCGCCCTCTATGACACCTCCCTGGTCAAGGATTCCGATGCCAGCCACAGCTGGAAGACCTACAAGGACACCATCGCCCAGTTCAACGAGGACAACGCCGGCAGCATGGTGGCCATCGGCGGCTTCGAGATGACCTGGTCCGGCGGCCCCGGCCATATCAACACCTTCAATACCCCCGGCATCGTCTCCCGCAACAATAAGACCCTGAATAATAAGACCGATGACGCCGGCATGAAGGCCTATTACGCCCTGCTGAGCCAGACCGAGGGCGCAAACTCCATCAGCCAGTTTAACCACCCCGGCACCACCTTCGGCAACTTCAAGGATTTCAGCTATTGGAATCCCGTCATCGACAGCCGCATGTACATGGTGGAGGTGGGTAACGGCGAGGGTCAGATCGGCGCCGGCGGCTACTATCCCAGCTATGAGCAGTACATCATGGCGCTGGATAAGGGCTGGCACCTGGCCCCCACCAACAACCAGGATAACCATCAGGGCAAGTGGGGCAACGCCAATGACGCCCGTGACGTCATCCTCACCGATAACTTTACCGAGGAGGGCATCTACGACGCCATCCGCGCCCTGCGTATGTATGCCACCGAGGATAAGAATCTGGAGCTGGGCTACACCGTCAACGGCCTCATGATGGGCTCCAGCATTAAGACAGTACCCGGCAAGCTGGACATCGAGGTCAGCGTTTACGATCCCGACCGCACGGATTCCATCGCCAAGGTGGAGGTGGTGGTCAACTCCGGCAAGGTGGCCCATGTTTGGGACGATCCTGCCGAGCTGAAGAACGGCACTCTCTCCGTCACCCTGGCCCCAGAGTACAGCTACTACTTCATCCGCGTCACCCAGAAAGACGGCGACCTGGCTGTCACCGCCCCCGTGTGGGTGGGCGAGAGCCTGAAGCTGGGCATCTCCAACCTGGTCTGCGGCACCGCCACCCCCGTCACCGACGAGGAGCTGACCCTGACCACCACTCTCTTTAACAGCGAGAATGCCGACGCCACCGTCACCTCCCTAATCTACAGCATTGGCGGCAAGGTCATCGGCACCGACACAGCCGGCTACACCATCGCCGCCGGCAGCACCCTGGACATTCCCTTTAAGTGGACCCCCGACCAGGCCCGTGTTGCCACCGTCCTGGTCACCGCCGTGGTAAATCAGAACAACAAGGACTACACCTTCACCAAGACCATCAGCCTGGATGTGCTGGATGCCAGCAAGCTGGTCTACATCGGCATCGATGCCTCTCATTATAATGAGTATGTGTCCGGCAACTATAAGGACAGCATGGGCAACTTCGGCAATCTGGCCGCGGAGTACAGCGTGCGCACCGTCCAGCTGAACACCAGCGCGGACCTCATCGCCGCCTGCTCCAACCCCAAGTATAAGGCCATGGTCCTCACCGCCCCCAGCCGCCGCTCGTCTGAGGCCCAGGCCGATCCCAAGACCTACAGCCAGGAGGAGCTCGCAGCCCTGACAGCCTTTAATGACGCCGGGGGAACAGTCATCCTGGCCGGCTGGAGCGACAACTACGAGAACTACCCTGTCATTCAGAGTAACCCCGCCATCAAGCACATGGCCGAGACCCAGAACGATGTCCTGCAGGCCCTGGGCTCCAGCCTCCGCATCAGCGACGATGCTACCTATGATGATGTTCGCAGCGCCGCCGACGGCGTGGATAAGTGGAGACTCTACTTCAGCGACTACAACATGGATAACTTCCTCACGGACGGCGTGATCGTGGACAACGACCATCCCTACGACAAGATGTACACCGAGCGCTTCAGCCACTACGGCGGTGCCTCCATCTATGCCGTGGACGCAAACGGCAATCCCGCCTCCGCTCTGCCCACTACCGTCTCCCCCGTGGTTTACGGCCACGCCACCACCTATTCCGTGGATGTGGATAAGGACGGCAAGGGCGGCGCAGGCACTCCTAAGTATGCCTATGCCGAGAACGACAGCCGCCTGCTAATCATGGCCACCGAGCAGCTGGAGGGCAAGGGCATGGTCATCGTCTCCGGCGCGGCCTTCCTCTCTAATTTCGAGGTACAATCCGACCTGGACAACACCCTGGAGAAGAACTACTCCAACTACAGGATCTGCGAAAACCTGATCAACTATCTCAATCCCCCCAAGATCAGCACCATCGCTGAAGTCCACGCAGACCCCGATGAGGGCATCAAGTACACCGTGGAGGGCATCGTCACCTCCAACGCCTCCGGCTATGATAAGAATACCGCCTTCTTTGATTGCATCTATATCCAGGACGAGACCGGCGGCATCAACTGCTTCCCCGTGGCCGGCGACTATCAGATCGGCGATAAGCTCCGCATCAGCGGCTCCACCAGCTCCTACCAGGGCGAGCGCCAGCTGGCTGTGACCAAGATCCGGAAGCTGGGCACAGATACCCCCGTAGAGCCCAAGGTGGTCGCCGCCGCCCAGGTGAATGACGGCTCTGTCCTGGGCCAGCTCATCACCCTCAAGGGCTATGTCACCGGCATTGAGATGGCCAACGGCCTGATCCAGACCATTCTGGTCCGCGATGCCCAGGGCAATGTGGCCCGGGTGTTCATCGACGGCTATATCACCACCTCCCAGGATGTTGTAAACGCCGCCGTGGGCTGCGAAATTGAGGCCACCGGCCTTGCCTCCTATGACAACACCTTCGTCCTGGAGGACGGCACCCCCATGGCGCCCCGCATCCGCACCCGGAACCGGGCGGACATCGTCTGCACCGACCACACCCACGCCTTCGGCGACTGGGAGGAAACCACTCCTGCCACCTGCACCGCAGACGGCGTGGAAACCCGCTCCTGCGCCTGCGGCGAGACCGAGACCCGGGCTATCCCCGCCACCGGCCACACCTTCGGTGATTGGACCGTCACCACTCCCGCCACCTGCACCACAGACGGCGTGGAGACCCGCTCCTGCGCCTGCGGCGAGACCGAGACTCGGGCTATCCCCGCCACCGGCCACACCTTCGGTGAATGGACCGTCACCACTCCCGCCACCTGCACCGCAGACGGCGTGGAGACCCGCACCTGTGCCTGCGGCGAGACCGAGACCCGGGCTATCCCCGCCACCGGCCATGTGGACGCCGACAATGACGGCAAGTGTGATGTCTGCCAGACGGTCCTCACGCCCGTGAATCCCGGCGATCCCGATAACCCCACCCCGGATAATCCCGATAAGCCTACGCCCGACACACCCGACAAGCCCGCCACCGGCGATAGCAGCGCCATGGTGCTTTGGGTATCTGTCATGAGCATTACGGTTCTGGCCGGCGCTGCATTGATTCGTTCCAAGAAGCGCCGCGTCTGATCGGCATATCCCCGGCAAAAGAACCCCCCCACAGAGGAGAGGCTCTACGGAGCCTCTCCTCTCCTGTTGTCAGAAAGTCCTGTCATTGCGAGCCAATCTGCAGACTGGTGTGGCAATCCGTTTCTAACGCGCATGCGTTACACATTCCGCGGAGATTGGCAGCATAAACACAACGGATTCCCACGTCGCTTCGCTCCTCGGAATGACAGGAGGGTATCCCCCGGTTGACGGTACCGCCGGGCCGGGGTATACTGAATACGCAGGCCCCATTCCCATACCATCCCACTTCCGGAGGACTTGACCATGACGAAACCCAATTTCCCTCAGGCCCCCACAGCTAATCGCCTCTCCCCCGTTCTTGACCCGGTGCTGGACGCCATCCGGCCGCTGCTGGATCGGCAGGAACGGGTGCTTGTAGCCATTGACGGCCGCTGCGGTGCCGGAAAAACCACCCTGGCCGCCCGATTACAGGCAGAGCTGCCCTGCCGGGTGTTCCACATGGATGACTTCTTCCTCCAGCCCTATCAGCGCACGCCGGAGCGGCTGCAGGCCCCCGGGGGAAATGTGGATCACGAGCGCTTCCTGCAGGAGGTGCTGCTGCCCGCCGCCCGGGGCGAGGCCGTGGTTTACCGGCCCTATCTCTGTGCCCGTGAGGTCCTGGGGCCGGCCGTTTTTGTCCCACCGGCCCGGCTGACTATTGTAGAGGGCTCCTATGCCTGCCACCAGACCCTGTGGCCCTACTATCACCTGCGCATCTTCCTCTCAGTGGATCCCCGGGAGCAGCTGCGCCGCATAGAGGCGCGCAGCGGCCCGGAAAAGCTCCGGCAGTTTATAGATCGCTGGATTCCCCTGGAGGAGCAGTATTTCCAAGCCTATTCTCTGGCGGAGCGGTGCGATTTTTTCCTGGGAGTATGAACCCGCCGATCAAAATTTGCTGAATTTTCCCGTTTATTTTTTCTCGTTTCTTGTGTATATTACACAATTTCTTCCCTGTTTTTTTGGCGCAGCATTTTTTCAAAAGGATTCCCTTTTTTTGAAAGGTTGATTGCATAATGAAGTTGGACACCTAACAAAAAAATCCATAGTGATTTTCC
>ENA-OYXD01000575-OYXD01000575.1-human-gut-metagenome-genome-assembly--contig:-NODE-575-length-19843-cov-11.118809_pt1 | contig 19843 bp, 16 predicted proteins | sample MGYA00244818_ERZ653412 | MGnify/ENA primary metagenome ERZ653412 (study PRJEB26926, sample SAMN06165146) | human gut metagenome | biome: ENVO:00009003; feature: ENVO:2100002; material: ENVO:00002003...
GGCCTGGTTCGTTGCGGGGGTGTTGAAGCGTGTCCGGTCGATAAGGAAAAGATAGGCAGGAGGACAAAAGCCATTACCTATCAGCTGTTGGTTGCTCGCCGTAAGCAATCGGAGGTAAGACAGAATCCGGGAAGCGGGGACTGGAAGATGAGCTGTTGGCCGCTAAACGTCATCCGAGTAATAGATTCTTCGCTCCGTTTCATCGTTCCGTTTCCAGGTTTTCCCACAAGGCATTCTTGCATCCGTTCAGAATAACGGCGGACGGGAAATCGTCATCCAGGGCGTGATTAAAGGATCTGTTGCCGTGGTGAGAGGGGCGGTAAGACGTTATACGAAGCGGTAGCGAATGATCTGCTAATGTGTTGCGGAAAGCAGTAAGACGTCATCCAGAGCGGCAGCGAAGGATCTATTATCGTGGTGAGGAAAGCGGTAAGATGTCATTCGAGTAATAGATTCTTCACTCCGTTTCATTGTTCTGTTTCCCGCTTTTCCTTCAAAGCATTCTCGACTCCGTTCAGAATGACAGCAGACGACAAGGCGTCATCCGGGACGTGAGTAAAGAATCTGCTATAGTGATGACGCGAAAGATTAGAATAAAAGTTTTTTCTGTCAGCAGGATTCTGTCGTCCGTAAGCTGACAGTTTTTGTTTGCTGATAAAAGCAGAATTGCCTGTTCTTTGTCATATGGCCGTTTCCTGTTATTTCTGCAAAGTATTTTTGCACTTATTCTGAATGGTGGGAGACAGCAAGGCATTTTCCGTTGTCCTTATCATTTGCCGTTCTATGTTGTAAAATATAAATATGTCATTATCTTTTCAATGGAATGGTTGTGAATAAGGATCTTAAATGGAAGATATAAAGGATTTAATGGATCGTTTGAAGAAACGCATTATCAGCGGCGTCGCAGCGGATAAACCGGAACTGAAAAGGCGTCTGGATGTGATTTATGAAATCTATGCCGGCGCTGTTGGTCCGGAAGAACTGATTGTCCGCGCAAGCCGCTATGGTGCATTGAAATATATTCATCATGAAAATCTGAAGAAACGCCTTTTGGGGATTGAGCGGCTGGTTTTTGAGAGCAGGGAGTATACCGAAGAACCGCAGGAGGGAGAAATTCCTGCTATTCTTGACCGGCTGGAAGATCGTTTGGCGGAACTCCTGGCACGCCGGGCGGTGGAGGAGCGTCTGGAGAGGAAGATTTCTGAACGCCTGGAAGAAAAGCATAAAGAATATGTGGATGAAGTGAAGCGCGAACTTTTGGAAGAAGACGAAGACGATGTGGAAACAGCACAGAGCCGGCATAAAATGGAAAAGCTGGAAGCTTTGGATAAAATCAGTCTGACGAAAACGGTCATGAATGTGGTAAAGCCGGGCACCCTGTCGGAAATTGTCGGGCAAAATGACGCAGTGAAAGCATTGGCATCCAAAATCGCTTCTCCCTATCCCCAGCATTTAATTCTTTACGGACCGCCCGGTGTGGGGAAGACGACGGCCGCCCGTCTTGTCCTTGAGGAAGCAAAGAAAACGGCCTGGTCAGCATTCGGAGAGAATGCGCCTTTTGTGGAATGCGACGGTACGACGCTCCGCTGGGACAGCCGTGATATTACGAATCCTCTTATCGGTTCCGTCCATGATCCTATTTACCAAGGCGCGCAGAGGGAATTGGCAGATGACGGTATTCCCGAACCGAAGCCGGGGCTTGTGACGGATGCCCACGGGGGCATTCTGTTTATTGATGAAATAGGGGAATTGGATCCTATCCTTCTGAATAAGCTTCTTAAGGTGCTGGAAGATAAAAGGGTGCCTTTCGAATCGGCATACTATGATGAAGAAAATCCCTATGTGCCGGCGTATATCAAAAAATTATTCCGCGACGGCGCACCTGCTGATTTCATTCTCATCGGTGCGACTACACGGGAGCCGCAGGAAATCAATCCCGCTATCCGTTCGCGGTGCGCGGAAGTATTCTTTGAACCGCTTCGGCCGGAAGATGTAGAAACCATCGTAAAAAATGCGGCGGAGAAATTGAAAGTGTCTTTGGAAGACGGTGTGGCGGAAATGATCAGTGAATACACCATGGAAGGCAGAAAAGCGGTAAATCTTCTTGCCGATGCGTACAGTCTGGCAGTATATGAAGCGGGCGGGGCGGGGAAAAATTTTATTTCCCGAGAAATCATGCGCCGCACGGCAAGGGGAAGCCGCCTTACCGTATCGCATCATAAAATGGCATCGGACGTGCCGGAAGTGGGGCATGTTTTCGGACTGGGCGTTTCGGGATTTTCAGGAAGCACTATTGAGATCGAAGCGGCGGCATATCCTGCCAAAGAAGCGGGGAAGGGGACGCTCCATTTTAATAATACAGCAGGATCTATGGCAAAAGATTCCGTGGCAACGGCGGCATCGGTGGTACGCAGGCTTACCGATAAAAATCTGGGCGATTACGATCTCCATGTGAATGTGATCGGCGGAGGGAATGTTGACGGTCCTTCGGCAGGGTGCGCTGTCACGGCAGCCATTATTTCCGCGGTGGAACAAAAACCGCTTCGCCAGGATTGGGCTGTAACGGGGGAAATTTCTTTGTCCGGAGAAATCAAACCGGTAGGCGGCGTTTATGAGAAAGCGTTTGGAGCTCATCAGGCGGGGATGAAAGGACTTATTATTCCGGCGGAAAATAAGGAAGATATCGGGGAAACCCATTTCGGCATGGAAGTGGCGGCAGTACGGACGATTGAAGATGTATTGGATAAAATACTTGTGAAATAACAGGAGAAGATTATGGCTGCAACAGAACGCGGAGGCAAAAACCGGGGCAAACAGAAAAATGATACCGAAACGTTCATATTGGGACGGATGCCTCCACAGAATATAGAAGCGGAAATGGCAGTTCTCGGCGCGATGCTTCTGGACAAAGATGCCATTGAAGTGGCGGAAAACATGCTGCATCCCGAGGATTTCTACCGTGAGCAGGATGCGATCATTTATCAGGCGGTTCTGAATTTGTCCCGTGCAGGGAAAAGCGCAGATATCCTGACGGTCACGGAAGAGCTGCGCCGCATGGGACGCCTTGATGATGTGGGCGGCATTATGTATGTCAATGAGCTGCCGGAGCACGTAATCACCACGAAGGGGATTGAACGCCATGTGGATATCGTGTCGGGGAAAGCGAAACTCCGCCGTCTGATCGATACGGCAGGGGATATTGCGGAAGCTGCGTATACCGAAGAAAATACGGTGGAAGAAATTGTAGATGATGCGGAACGCGCTATTCTCCAGGTTGCCAGGGAGCAAAATATGAAGGGCTTTACTCCTGTGGGAGAAGCGGTTCAGCATACATTGGAAGATATTACAAGAAAGTACCAGAACCATGAGCTGATCACGGGACTGGCGACGGGATTTGCCAAATTGGACGCGTTTACAAACGGTTTCCAAAAAGGAAATCTGATTATCGTGGCGGCACGCCCGTCCATGGGGAAGACGGCGATCGTTCTTAATATGGCAAAGAATATGAGCCTTTCTTCCGCGCGGAAAACAGTGGCATTTTTCTCTCTTGAAATGGGGCGTGATGAACTGGTCCAGCGTCTTTTGAGCTCCACCGCGCTGATTGAGGGCCAGCGGCTCAAGACGGGCCGCATCAATACGGAGCAGGAATGGAAAAACCTTTCTTCCGCAGTGAGCGTATTTATGGAAGCGCCGCTGTACATAGATGATACTCCGGCCGTGACAGTGGCGCAGATCCGCGCCAGATGCCGGCGCCTGAAAGCGGAACATGGCTTGGATGCGGTCATGATTGACTATCTCCAGCTCATGACGAGCCGGAATGTAAGGAATAATGACAGCCGCCAGCAGGAAATTTCAGAGATTTCCCGTTCCTTAAAGAGCCTGGCAAGAGAACTGGAAGTGCCTGTTATCGCTTTGTCCCAGCTTTCCCGCGGACCTGACGCAAGACCGAACCACCGTCCCTTGCTCTCCGATCTGCGCGAATCCGGCTCTATTGAACAGGATGCGGATCTGGTCTGCTTTCTCTATCGCGAGGCTTACTATAACAAGGAAATTGAAGAAGGAGATCCCCGACAGAATGAAACGGAACTCATTTTGGCTAAAAACAGAAACGGTCCTGTGGGAATTATTAAGATGTTTTTTGCCGGGCAGTATACACTTTTCTATGAGGCGACGAATCAGGAAGCGCCGCCGGATGTGGAATAAAGCGCCGGCATAGCCGGGAAAGGAGGGGGCAATGGATCTTTGGGGGAATGAAGACGAAGACGAATACAGAGCACGGAAACGGGCGGAAATATTCAGTTCGTCTTATCATTTCGAGAATTACGGAATGTTGGAAAACGCCATCCATCGGTGCCGGCTCTGCCCTCTTTGCGATGAGGGCGGCCGCGGTCCCGTGCTGTCTACCGGTCCGGTTGACGCGCCTTTGATGATCGTTGGCGAAGGCCCCGGCGGTGTGGAAGATGAGTACGGCGGGCCGTTGGTCGGGCCGTCAGGACAGCTGCTGGATAAAGCTCTTTTGTCGGTAGGGATTACGCGTGACCATGTATATGTCACAAATATCGTAAAATGCCGCCCCAGGGGAAACCGCACGCCTACTATTGCAGAGGGAAATGAATGCGGCAGACGGTGGCTGGCGGAAGAAATACGCCTCCTGCAGCCGAAAGTTATCATCGCTCTTGGAAAAGTGGCGCTCCGTTTCTTTCTGGGGCATGATGCGGGTATTATCCGTTCCCGCGGCCATTGGATTGATTACAAGGGCATCCCCGTCATGCCGACTTTCCATCCGGCATACCTGCTCCGCCAGACGGGAGAGGGATTGAAAGAAGCGAAATGGCAGGTCTACTATGACCTGAAAGCGGCAAAAGACAGGGCTGCGGAAGCCGTGCCCGGCTGGGTGTGGAAAAGCGATACGCCTCCTGATCTGCTGGAAGAATTAAAAGAGGTCCGGGAGAAAAGGATGGGCATATCTTCTGCTTTTTGAAAAAGGAATTTGTAAAGGTGATGGATCATGCGTATTTCAAAGCTGGACCATCTGGTGCTGGTGACAAGCGATTTATCCCGGTGTGTTTCCTTTTATCGGGATCTGCTTCATATGGAAGTGGAAGAAAAAGACGGCTGGTTTGCTCTTCGGTTCGGCACATCAAAAATCAATATCCATACCTGTCCCGGAGAATTCCAGCCGGCGGCGGAAAGGCCTGTGCCGGGGAGTCTGGATATCTGTTTCGTGACGGAGGAACCATTGGAGAGGCTTCTGGATGAGCTGAAAGAAGAAAAGGCGCCGCTGGTGACGGATATCGTGGAAAGGCATGGCGCCCTGGGGAAAATGAGGAGCCTGTATCTGCGTGATCCGGATGGAAATCTGGTGGAAATTGCGGAATACAGAAAAGGAGGTCAGCATGCTTACCATCAATCAGGCTGATCTGTTTTATGCCGCGGAATATGCATTGGAGGCGCTCCTTTTGCTTCTCTGCACGTGGCAGCGGGGGACGCTTGATATCCGGCGACAGATAGGACGAAAGGTTTTCTTCCGCCGTCTGCTGCTGGTGCTGTTTGTGTCCGTTCTGGGCATCGCGCTTATGACGGGAATATATTTTATCCGGCTTGAACCGGAGGTCCGTTTCGCTGCTGTTGGTGCAGTTCAATTCTTTATGACAGTATGCAACAGCGTCATTCTCGGGTCTTCCTTTTTCCAGCGGTACCGCGTCTATCCCCGCGGGTCAGCGCTGGCGGCGGTACTTATCCTCATGTATGGGGTATCGGATTTCTTTATGCCCCGCGAAGTGAAGTACGCTGTTCTGGCGGCGTCGGTGATCGGCGGATTCCTGCTTCCTGAAACTTGGGGAAATAAACAGGTATGAGCAAAATAAAAGGCAGGATTTCCTGCCGGGATTTTTATAACAAAACCTTCTGAACCGGAATGGAGCAGGAGGTCTTTTGCTGTCGTTTTATTTCTTGCGTGATCCGTAGAGGTCATTATAAATGATCCGTTCATTATAACGGTTCATGCGGACAGGTTTCCGCTCCGCGTAACCGATGGCGATGATACAGAACGGTTCCATTTCCGCGGGGATATCAAGAATATTTAAAAGATGTGCTTTGCGGTCAGCATAGGGATATACCTGGAGCCAGATTGATCCGAGACCCAGATGTTCCGCTTCGATGAGAATGTTTTCCGCGGCGGCGGCGCAGTCAAAGGACCATTCTTCGGGAAAAGAGATATTTTCCTTTTTGCCGACGATGACGATGGCGGCACTTGCTTTACGGGCAGGGCCCGCTACAAGGCTGTTGTGGGAAATCGCTTTTACCAGGTCATCTCTTGTGACGATGATGAATTCGCGGGCTTCCTGGTTGCCGCAGGCACGAGCCTGCATACCTGCTTTTACAAGGGTCAGCAGGTCTTCTTTAGCAACGGGGGTCAGTTCTTTGAAGTGGCGGCAGGTGCCTCTTTTGAAAATTTCATCCATGTTCACTCCTCCTTATACAAACGGGTGCGTCAAAAGAGGGGAATATTCCCCTGACGCGGTGCGGATCATTTCTTTTCCGCCTGTTATTATTTGTATTCATTATAGCATAGACGGTGGGCGGTACGGCGGCATAAAATCGGGCGGAAATAAAAAAGACCCGCCATGGAGCGGAGTCTTTGCCTGTTAGGGAGTGCCGAATACGAAGTACCTGACGTAGAGATAAAGGGTGGATGTGAGAAGTGTTACGAGCATCATGGGGAAACATTTCAGCATGAAGTGGCCGAAAGTAATATTGTAACCTTCTTTTGCGGCAAGAGCCGCGACGATGACGTTCGGCGAAGCGCCGATGATGGTACCGTTGCCGCCGTAGCACGCGCCGATAGAAAGCGCCCACCACATATAGTCCGCGTGAGCCAGGCCTAAAAGTTCCTGCATATTGTGGATCAGGGGGATCATCGTTGCCGTAAAAGGGATATTGTCGATAAATGCAGAAGCGATACCGGAAAGCCAGAGAATGGTGAAAGTAAGGGCTTCCGGATCACCGCCGACCGCGCTGATGCCTGCCTGGGCGAGGGCGTTGATGACGCCTGTCGTTTCAAGGCCGCCTACGACGATGAAGAGACCGATAAAGAAGAAGAGAGAATCCCAGTCCACGTCACGGAATATTTCGTGGGGATCCACGTTGCAGGCAAGAATGGCAAGCACGCCGCCTGTAAGGGCGATCGTTGCCGATTCGATGCCAATAATATTGTGAATGATAAAGCCGAAAATAGTGAGCGCCAGAATGGTGACGGATTTTTTGAGAATGGAATAGTCAGTGATGACAGAAGAAATATTGATTTTTCCTAATTCTTCCGCAGTCATTTCTGTTTTCGGGAGCTCCTTGCCGTAAATGATTTCCAGATAAATAATGCATGCTGCTACGTTAAGCAGGGCGATGGGACCGGTATTCATGGCAAAATCATTAAATACGAGATGTGTCGTGGAACCGATCATGACATTTGGCGGATCGCCGACCATCGTGCCGGAACCGCCAATATTGGAAAGAAGGATTTCTGCGATCAAAGTGGGGATCGGGGTGACATGGATACGGCGGCAGAGGGAAATCGTCATGGGAGTGATGAGGAGTACAGCAGTGACGGCATCCATGAAAGAGGCGCAGAAGCCGGTAATCAAGCCGAGGATAATCAGGAGTTCTTTCGGGCGGCCTTTCGAAATCTTTACGGACCAAAGCGCCATCGCCTCAAAGAAGCCTGATTTCTTTACGACGCCGATTAAGATCATCATGCCTGCCAGGAGACCGATGGTGTTGAAATCGATGAAATGCCGGAGTGCCATCTCCTGTGTGACCAATCCGCTGTATACGACCAGCCCCGCACCGAGAAGAGCGCAGAGAGAACGGGGAATCCTCTCGGACATGATCCCCGCATAGGTCAATAGAAAAATAAAAATGGAAAAATAAAAACTGCTGTTAAACTCCATCATCCCATCTCCCCATTATAGACAACCAAAGAACGATGTATTTATTTTCAGATCCATAGATTACAATTTATGAATAAAACAATTATTATCTACAAGTATATACGATGAAAATGAAACGTTCAATAACTTTAAGGAATTTAATTTATATACCATGGCATAATTTTTTTTTATAGGGGAGATTATTTAAACGGCAATGGAAAATATATTTCATGGAGACAGAAAAAATTTTTATAAGTTTTCTGTTTCCATAATAAAAGAAATGAAATACATAGCCGGAAAGAAGGGGCAGGGGCAATTTATTAATTGCTATTGGATAGGTTTCAGTATAAAATAGCAGTGATGTACTTTTATTTTACAGGATAAAGGAGGCACAGCAATGTCCCGTGCACAAAGCCTTTTATTTGGTGTTGCCGTCGTTTTTGCCGGCTGGAATATTTTGAACAATGGACTCAGCGTGCGGTCGGGAGCGATTGCGCTGCTGATCATAATCTGCCTGGTCATCAATATTTACAATAATAATCAGAAAAAGGCGCAGCAGGAAGAAGCCATGGCGAAAATCAGGGAAAAAGAAGAGATTCGCCGTATCCGTGCGGAAGCCCGGCGGAAGCAGGGGAAAAAACATAAAAAATAACGGGTAAGGCGGACAGGATGAGTTCCTTTTGAAAGTCCCTGCCGCTTTGGGAGATTTTGATGGAAATAGCGCTGATTTACCGGTGGGCCGTTTTTATCCTGCTGGTGTTAGGACTTATATTGCTCATGAAGCACGGGGTGCTTACGCCTTTCGTATTTTGGTCGCGGATACAGTATTATACGTTTTCCACGTTCACGCTTTTCTTTATTTGGCTGGGCGCCACGCTTTTCAAAGCTGACATCCCGTTTCTTTACACGGCGGACTGCCGCTATATCGTGGCTGCCGGACTGGTGACATTGTCGGTCATGTATCACATCATCGTCCGCCCCGGTGCGATACGTACCCATAGGCTGAATGACATAAGCTATGAGCATTTTTCTTTCTATAACTATATATTTCACTATTTCATTCCCGTGCTGATGACGGCAGACTACTTATTCTTTGTGGATAAGACGGAGCTTCATTGGCATATTATGATTTCCTGGATGATATATCCAGCGCTTTATGTGGTATTCGTTTACTGGCGGGCATGGATGACCATCGTGACACACGGGACGTCCCATTTATATCCTTATACATTTATGGATCCCCGTATGAATGATGTTTTTTCCATTACGAAGGGATGCCTGAAAGTGGGATTCCAGTTTTTCCTTATCGGCATCTGTGTTTATGCAGCGGGGAAAGGCCTTTATCTCCTGGATATACCGCCGGCTGCATGGACTTATAACGGATAAATATTTATTTAGCAAGGAGTTTTTTCTTTTATGGCACAGACAAAAAAAACGAAGGCCGGTGAAAAGGATTTTTCAGCATCTTCCACACCGAGTAGGAAATATCTGATCGCGGCATACATAGGCGGTTTAGCACTTGCAGGGTATGCTGTCCGCCTGGCATGGGTCTACATGACGTACCATGTACTTCCTCTCCAGGGGATTATTCTTTTTATCATCGCGGCCTGTTTCCTTTTAAATGTAGTCACGGCGAAATGCACCTATACTTTGGGAGAGGAAGGCCTTACACTCCAAAAAAAGAGTCTATTCCAAAACAGAACGATCTATGTGGCATATAAAGATATCTTCGGTGTTCACCATTTTAAGAACCAGCTCATGAAACCGGCGACTTACCGTTATACCCGCCATATGTACAGCCAGCTGGATAACAGGGAAATATGGTCGCTTCTTTATGATATCGGTGAAGTGGAGAAAATCGGCCGCATTATGATGACCGGGTCTGCCGCTTTCTGGCATGAATTTTCGCTCCGCCTTCCTGATCGGGTGGCAATTCCGCAGGAAGAGGTAATTGCTTATGTATACCAAGGGATGAGAGAAAAACTGATCGCTTCAGGGAAAGTGCCTCCGGAGCTGTTGCAGAAGCTGAAAGAAGCGGAGGCGGCTGATGCAGAAGATGACATGACTTTTGAAGAAGGGATCGAACAGCTCCGTCAGGAAGGAACCGATATGGGCGGCAGCGATTACGAAGTGACATTGGAAGACATCAAAGAAAAAGAAGGCTTCAACGAAGAAGAGTATAATGCGGCAAAGCATGACCGCGCGGAAACGGAAGCGGCAGAGAAAAAGACTGAAGCTGAAACGAATACGAAAAAATAGTAAAAGACAGGATCTCCGCTTATGGATGAATATTCATGGGCGGAGATTTTATATTGTCTGTTTTTGAATTTTTCAGTTTTTATAGAAAAAGATCTCGTACTTACAAGCAGAGAAAATTCTAATGAACTTTTTAACAACTAAATAATTCCATCATGGAATACTTAATGGTTGATAAAAAGCAAGCTGCAGATTTTTATGGTTTATTGAAAACAGAAATCAATGAATGGGTTTCTATTTGAGGAAAAGGGAGAAAATTATAAGTCGGAAAAGGAGAATGGCAGAGGAGGTAAAGCCTACATATAAGCGTTTTAGAGATAAATACATAAAATGCTATGTATTTAAATGATATGCATTGATTGCAGTTTATGTATGCCTGCGGATTCTCATGATGAGGAGGATAATATCGATGATTTCAGAATCATAAATTATATCTTGAAGATAAAAATAATAAACAAAGAAGTTTATATATATTAAGAAGGAAGATAAAATACATAGTATTCTGTTTGTATATTTACAGCACGGTAAGTACAATATGTAAGGGTGTTAATGCAAATAGTATGCAATTGCGTATATATTGCATGCGATGTATTTCTTGAAAGTCCGCTCCCTGGGCTGTTTTGGAAGGAGGTCGTGGAAGTAAGAGGGAGTTGTTATTTGTTCCCGTTTAGATAATTTCATAAAGCAGACTGCAATATTCTTTTTTTATTAAATGCAAATTGTCTTCCGGGGAAGTTCCGCGATCCGGTTTGAATAGGCACCTGACTCAAATCAGACCGTGGAAGATTTATAAGGAAGGTGAAACTTATGGATCCAGCCATTATTACGCTGTGCGTCCTTGCCGTTGCGGCATTTCTGTTTATTACAGAATTGATTCCGCTGGCAGTCACAGCCATGGCAGCTTGTACTGCATTAGGTATTTTGGGCGTTCTGCCGTCAAAACAGGTTTATGCCGGTTTGTCCAACTCCACCGTGGTACTCTTTGGCGGTATGTTTGTTATCGGCGCTGCTATGTTCAGAACTGGTCTTGCTCAGGCGATTGGTCTTGGTGTAGTCAAAAAAGCGGGTACTAAAGAAGTGCCACTCATGGGCGCAGTTATGCTCGTTACCATCATTTTGTCTTCTGTATCTTCCAATACGGGTACAGTAGCCTGTCTTATGCCCGTAGTTATTGGTATCTGCCAGGCAGCCAAAATTGCGCCATCCCGACAGCTGATGCCTCTGGCGATTGCTGCCAATGTAGGCGGTACCATCACCATGATCGGTACCCCGCCAAACGTTATTGTCACAGGCGCTCTGTCCGCAGCAGGTCTGCCGACTTTTGGATTCTTCGAATTTGCTTATATCGGCATTCCGCTGTCTATTATTGTCTTCTTCTTTACCCTGTTTATCGGCCGTCACCTGCTTCCTGCAAATGCTGCCGGAGAAATGGATGAAGAAGCTATCAGGGCTGCTGCCGAAGAAGCGGGTGCTTCTGGCGAAGACAGCGAACCGAAGAGCACCACGAAGATGTGGATTTCAGGACTGATCATGATTGGTGTAGTTATTTGCATGGCTCTGGATTTGAAGACTTTGCCACTGCAGACCGCGGCGGTAACCGGGGCTATCCTCTGCGTTATCACAGGCTGCCTGAAAGAAAAAGAAGCCTATGCGGGCATTGACTGGGTAACGATCTTTCTGTTTGCTGGTATGCTCTCCGTAGCCACTGCTATGGAAAAAACTGGAGCAGGAAAATTGATTGCCGATACGGTTGTTGGTTCAATGGGTGAACATCCGAATGCGGTCGTTTTGTGCGCAGTGTTGTACCTAATTTCCAATGTGTTGACCCAGTTCATGTCCAACACAGCTGCGGCAGCTCTTTTGGCACCGATCGGTATTTCCATTGCCCAGTCCATCGGTGCTGACCCAAAACCGGTTCTGATGGCTATCGGTATCGCAGCGTCTATGGCATTTGCCACACCGATGGCAACGCCTCCGAATACTCTTGTACTGGGACCGGGCGGTTTTACGTTTAATGACTATGTGAAGGTCGGTCTTCCGCTCTGCATTGTTACTTTCATTGCGTCGGTTATCATTATTCCGATCTTCTGGCCGTTTTTCCCAGCATAATCTTATTGTCCGTCTACATACTGAAAGTAGAAATTTGATTAATTTTATCTATTTGTATTCGTATAAACGGATATGAGAAGAGAAAGGTGGATTTTATTCATGGATACTCCAGGCCCACTTTCCATTTGTATCACTAACATGGTTATCGTATTTGGTGTTCTTATTTTTCTGGCTTTTGTCATCGAACTGATCCACGTGGTGGATCCGACCAAGAAAAAGAAATAAGAAGTAAGAGCTTAGTGAATACAAATACCGTATAGGAGGTACAATAATGGATGGTTTTATGAGAGCACTTGTTTCCGTATGGACAGATTCCGGCTTTGCCGCGCTGACCTGGGAAAACTGTGTCATGATTTTAGTAGGACTTGTTTTACTTTATTTATCAATTGCGAAGGAATATGAACCTTTGCTGCTGCTCCCGATCGCGTTCGGCTGCATCATGGCCAACTTCCCGAATACCGGATTTGAAGATGAAATGGGTGTTATGATGGCTATTGGATTTGGGATCAAGTATGAAATTTTCCCGCCCCTTATTTTCATGGGGGTAGGTGCGATGACCGACTTTGGTCCCCTTATCGCAAACCCAAAGACCATGCTTCTCGGTGCAGCTGCCCAGATCGGCGTATTCGTTGCACTGGCAGGCGCTATGCTCCTCGGCTTCAATGTGCAGGAAGCAGCATCCATCGGCATCATCGGCGGTGCTGACGGCCCGACCGCGATTTATCTGACATCCAAACTGGCACCGCATCTTTTAGGCGCTATTGCCGTGGCGGCATACAGCTACATGTCCCTGGTTCCGCTCATCCAGCCGCCAATCATGAAAATGTGCACGACCAAGGAACAGAGAAAGATCAAGATGGTCAACCTTCGTCCGGTAAGCCACTTTGAAAAGGTGGTATTCCCGATTGTCGTAGCCATCGTCGTATCCCTGCTTCTGCCTCCGGTAGCGGCGCTGATGGGATGTCTGTGTCTCGGTAATCTTTTCGAAGTGTCCGGTGTAACGGCAAGACTGTCCGACACCGCGCAGAATGCGCTGATCAATATCGTCACTATCTTCCTGGCGACAGGCACAGGCTTGACGATGTCCGGTGACAAATTCCTCAGAATCCAGACGATTGAAATCATCTGCCTCGGTCTGATTGCCTTTGCAGCAGGCACGGCAGGCGGCGTCCTCTTTGGCCAGATCATGAGAATTGCATCAGGGAACAAGATCAACCCGCTCATCGGTTCGGCAGGCGTATCGGCCGTACCGATGGCAGCACGTGTATCCCAGGTGGTAGGATTGAAAGACAACCCGTCCAACTACTTGCTGATGCAGGCGATGGGGCCGAACGTAGCAGGGGTTATCGGCACTGCCGTAGCGGCAGGCACCATGCTGGCACAGTTCGGAGGCTGATCAGTATAAGCTGATGAGTCTGGTTAAATCAAAACGAAAACGCTCCTTTACGGGGCGTTTTTCTATTGCGTCGTATTAAATGATGAGTATAAGAAAGGATAAACACACCCGATTTGTATTCTCATAAAGCAGGCAGGTAAAGCGGGCAAGAAATGTTTGCTTTCGTATAAAGATTTATTTTCTAACTAAACTTTTATAAAAGAAATAAATGGATAAGACAGACGATGTATATCTAATCTGTTAAATATGAAGATTGGAAGAAACGGATAGTAATGATATGCAGTCACATAATTTAAGTATTTGGACATGACTGGACGGAAAGAAAAAACAGTAAAATTATTTACATAGTGTACTATTGTAAATAATATGCATTTGCCGCAGCCGGGAATAGATAAAGTACTATGTATTATCAGATATATTCATTGTATGCTATGCAATAAAAATGCAGAAAGTGAAAATTAAATTTGTATGGTTTATCAGACGATAAATTCCCTTTATAATAAATTAAAAATAAAATATATAAAGTAAAAACGTCTAATATATAAATAATGCAAAACATTTCCATTTCCTGAATCGTTGAAAGTTAAGAGGATAAAAGATACAATACAGGCAAGGTGTTGATGCAAACAGTATGCAATGGCATATACATTGTATACTATGCATTTTGTGTAAGTCCTGTCCCGGGGCTGTTTTGAAAGGAGGCCTGTGGAGTAAAAGGGAGGCTGTTATTTATTTTTTCGTAAGGCAAATTCATAAAGTAAACAGCATTCATTTTTTTAACAATTAAATATGAATTGTCTTCCGGAAAATATTCATGATTTGATTTGAATATACACCTGTTTCAAATCAGATTATGGGAGGTTTATAAGGAAGGTGAAATTATGGATCCAGCCGTTATCACGCTGTGTGTTCTCGCTGTTGCGGCATTTCTGTTCGTTACCGAACTGATCCCGCTGGCAGTTACAGCTATGGCAGCTTGTACTGCATTAGGTATTTTGGGTGTCCTGCCGTCAAAGCAGGTTTATGCCGGTTTGTCCAACTCCACCGTAGTTCTCTTCGGCGGTATGTTTGTCATCGGCGCTGCCATGTTTAAAACAGGCCTTGCGGAAGCGATCGGTGTTGCCGTAGTTAAGAAAGCGGGCACCAACCAGGTTCCGCTCATGGCGGCAATCATGCTCGTTACCATCGTTCTTTCTTCTGTATCTTCCAATACGGGTACAGTAGCCTGCCTCATGCCGGTTATTATTGGTATCTGCCAGGCAGCTAAAATTTCTCCATCGAAAGAACTCATGCCTCTGGCAATTGCTGCCAACGTAGGCGGCACCATCACCATGATCGGTACCCCGCCAAACGTTATCGTCACAGGCGCTCTGACCGCAGCAGGTCTGCCGACTTTCGGATTCTTCGAATTTGCTTATATCGGCATTCCGCTGTCTATTATCATTCTTGTATACACACTGTTTATCGGCCGTCATTTCATTCCTGATAAGCAGGCCGGTGAAATGGATGAAGAAGCGGTAAAAGCGGCAGCTGAAGAAGCAGGTGCTTCCGGCGACAGTGCTCCGAAGAGCAAAACAAAGATGTGGATTTCCGGCATCATCCTTCTGGGCGTAGTAGCCTGCATGGCTCTGGGGCTGAAGAATCTGCCGCTGCACACCGCGGCGGTAACCGGCGCTATCCTCTGCGTCATTACAGGCTGCCTGAAAGAAAAAGAAGCCTATGCGGGGATTGACTGGGTAACCATTTTCCTCTTCGCCGGCATGCTTTCCGTAGCAAGCGCTATGGAAAAGACAGGCGCAGGCAAGATGATCGCGGATACTGTTGTAAATATGATGGGGGAAAATCCGAACCCCTATGTATTGACAGCAGTACTGTTCCTTATCTCTAACGTACTGACCCAGTTCATGTCCAACACGGCATCGGCAGCGCTCCTGGCACCGATCGGTATTTCCATTGCCCAGTCTATCGGCGCAGATCCGAAACCGGTTCTGATGGCACTTGGTATCGCGGCTTCCATGGCATTTGCCACACCGATGGCAACGCCTCCGAATACCCTCGTACTGGGACCGGGCGGATTCTCCTTCAATGATTATGCTAAAGTCGGCGTTCCGATGTGCTTGATTTCTTTGGTAGCGTCTGTAATCATTATTCCGATTTTCTGGCCATTCTAAGATTTGGCAGTAATGGTTGCAATCTGAACGTTCTGTCCTTCCCGGCGTTTTTACCGGGGAGGACAAAACGCTTATGTATTGCGGAACGATTCTGTTCCGCACAGTGTCTGAAGGACACTTGTATTTAGAAAGGTGGATTTCATTAATGGATACTCCAGGCCCACTTTCCATTTGTCTCACTAATATGGTTATCGTATTTGGTGTTTTGATCTTTTTGGCTTTCGTCATCGAATTGATTCATATCGTTGACCCGACAAAAAAGAAGAAATAAGCATAAGTTAAATATGATTAACCTATAGGAGGTATAAAATGGATGGTTTTATGAGAGCACTTGTTTCCGTATGGACAGATTCCGGATTTTCCAATCTGACCTGGGAAAACTGTGTCATGATTTTAGTAGGACTTGTTTTACTTTATTTATCAATTGCGAAGGAATATGAACCTTTGCTGCTGCTCCCGATCGCGTTCGGCTGCATCATGGCCAACTTCCCGAATACCGGATTTGAAGATGAAATGGGTGTTATGATGGCTATTGGATTTGGGATCAAGTATGAAATTTTCCCGCCCCTTATTTTCATGGGGGTAGGTGCGATGACCGACTTTGGTCCCCTTATCGCAAACCCAAAGACCATGCTTCTCGGTGCAGCTGCCCAGATCGGCGTATTCGTTGCACTGGCAGGCGCTATGCTCCTCGGCTTCAATGTGCAGGAAGCAGCATCCATCGGCATCATCGGCGGTGCTGACGGCCCGACCGCGATTTATCTGACATCCAAACTGGCACCGCATCTTTTAGGCGCTATTGCCGTGGCGGCATACAGCTACATGTCCCTGGTTCCGCTCATCCAGCCGCCAATCATGAAAATGTGCACGACCAAGGAACAGAGAAAGATCAAGATGGTCAACCTTCGTCCGGTAAGCCACTTTGAAAAGGTGGTATTCCCGATTGTCGTAGCCATCGTCGTATCCCTGCTTCTGCCTCCGGTAGCGGCGCTGATGGGATGTCTGTGTCTCGGTAATCTTTTCGAAGTGTCCGGTGTAACGGCAAGACTGTCCGACACCGCGCAGAATGCGCTGATCAATATCGTCACTATCTTCCTGGCGACAGGCACAGGCTTGACGATGTCCGGTGACAAATTCCTCAGAATCCAGACGATTGAAATCATCTGCCTCGGTCTGATTGCCTTTGCAGCAGGCACGGCAGGCGGCGTCCTCTTTGGCCAGATCATGAGAATTGCATCAGGGAACAAGATCAACCCGCTCATCGGTTCGGCAGGCGTATCGGCCGTACCGATGGCAGCACGTGTATCCCAGGTGGTAGGATTGAAAGACAACCCGTCCAACTACTTGCTGATGCAGGCGATGGGGCCGAACGTAGCAGGGGTTATCGGCACTGCCGTAGCGGCAGGCACCATGCTGGCACAGTTCGGAGGCTGATCAGTATAAGCTGATGAGTCTGGTTAAATCAAAACGAAAACGCTCCTTTACGGGGCGTTTTTCTATTGCGTCGTATTAAATGATGAGTATAAGAAAGGATAAACACACCCGATTTGTATTCTCATAAAGCAGGCAGGTAAAGCGGGCAAGAAATGTTTGCTTTCGTATAAAGATTTATTTTCTAACTAAACTTTTATAAAAGAAATAAATGGATAAGACAGACGATGTATATCTAATCTGTTAAATATGAAGATTGGAAGAAACGGATAGTAATGATATGCAGTCACATAATTTAAGTATTTGGACATGACTGGACGGAAAGAAAAAACAGTAAAATTATTTACATAGTGTACTATTGTAAATAATATGCATTTGCCGCAGCCGGGAATAGATAAAGTACTATGTATTATCAGATATATTCATTGTATGCTATGCAATAAAAATGCAGAAAGTGAAAATTAAATTTGTATGGTTTATCAGACGATAAATTCCCTTTATAATAAATTAAAAATAAAATATATAAAGTAAAAACGTCTAATATATAAATAATGCAAAACATTTCCATTTCCTGAATCGTTGAAAGTTAAGAGGATAAAAGATACAATACAGGCAAGGTGTTGATGCAAACAGTATGCAATGGCATATACATTGTATACTATGCATTTTGTGTAAGTCCTGTCCCGGGGCTGTTTTGAAAGGAGGCCTGTGGAGTAAAAGGGAGGCTGTTATTTATTTTTTCGTAAGGCAAATTCATAAAGTAAACAGCATTCATTTTTTTAACAATTAAATATGAATTGTCTTCCGGAAAATATTCATGATTTGATTTGAATATACACCTGTTTCAAATCAGATTATGGGAGGTTTATAAGGAAGGTGAAATTATGGATCCAGCCGTTATCACGCTGTGTGTTCTCGCTGTTGCGGCATTTCTGTTCGTTACCGAACTGATCCCGCTGGCAGTTACAGCTATGGCAGCTTGTACTGCATTAGGTATTTTGGGTGTCCTGCCGTCAAAGCAGGTTTATGCCGGTTTGTCCAACTCCACCGTAGTTCTCTTCGGCGGTATGTTTGTCATCGGCGCTGCCATGTTTAAAACAGGCCTTGCGGAAGCGATCGGTGTTGCCGTAGTTAAGAAAGCGGGCACCAACCAGGTTCCGCTCATGGCGGCAATCATGCTCGTTACCATCGTTCTTTCTTCTGTATCTTCCAATACGGGTACAGTAGCCTGCCTCATGCCGGTTATTATTGGTATCTGCCAGGCAGCTAAAATTTCTCCATCGAAAGAACTCATGCCTCTGGCAATTGCTGCCAACGTAGGCGGCACCATCACCATGATCGGTACCCCGCCAAACGTTATCGTCACAGGCGCTCTGACCGCAGCAGGTCTGCCGACTTTCGGATTCTTCGAATTTGCTTATATCGGCATTCCGCTGTCTATTATCATTCTTGTATACACACTGTTTATCGGCCGTCATTTCATTCCTGATAAGCAGGCCGGTGAAATGGATGAAGAAGCGGTAAAAGCGGCAGCTGAAGAAGCAGGTGCTTCCGGCGACAGTGCTCCGAAGAGCAAAACAAAGATGTGGATTTCCGGCATCATCCTTCTGGGCGTAGTAGCCTGCATGGCTCTGGGGCTGAAGAATCTGCCGCTGCACACCGCGGCGGTAACCGGCGCTATCCTCTGCGTCATTACAGGCTGCCTGAAAGAAAAAGAAGCCTATGCGGGGATTGACTGGGTAACCATTTTCCTCTTCGCCGGCATGCTCTCCGTAGCCACTGCTATGGAAAAGACAGGCGCAGGGAAAATGATTGCTGACGCTGTTGTAAGTATGATGGGTGACAATCCGAACCCCTATGTGCTGACAGCGGTGCTGTTCCTCATTTCCAACGTACTGACCCAGTTCATGTCCAACACAGCATCGGCAGCGCTCCTGGCACCGATCGGTATTTCCATCGCCCAGTCTGTAGGCGCTGATCCGAAACCGGTTCTGATGGCGCTTGGTATCGCGGCTTCCATGGCATTTGCCACACCGATGGCAACGCCTCCGAACACCCTCGTACTGGGACCGGGCGGATTCTCCTTCAATGACTATGTCAAGGTCGGCGTTCCGATGTGCCTGATTTCCTTGGTAGCCTGCGTTATCATCATTCCGATTTTCTGGCCGTTCTAAAATTATGGTCACAAATCAATAGGTTTTACAGGGGAGTGTTCTCTTCGGGTGAACCGGGGAGGACACATCTTCCTATTTAGAAAGGTGGATTTTATTCATGGATACTCCAGGCCCACTTTCCATTTGTATCACTAACATGGTTATCGTATTTGGTGTTCTTATTTTTCTGGCTTTTGTCATCGAACTGATCCACGTGGTGGATCCGACCAAGAAAAAGAAATAAGAAGTAAGAGCTTAGTGAATACAAATACCGTATAGGAGGTACAATAATGGATGGTTTTATGAGAGCACTTGTTTCCGTATGGACAGATTCCGGCTTTGCCGCGCTGACCTGGGAAAACTGTGTCATGATTTTAGTAGGACTTGTTTTACTTTATTTAT
>ENA-OYXD01000587-OYXD01000587.1-human-gut-metagenome-genome-assembly--contig:-NODE-587-length-19555-cov-4.996308_pt1 | contig 19555 bp, 10 predicted proteins | sample MGYA00244818_ERZ653412 | MGnify/ENA primary metagenome ERZ653412 (study PRJEB26926, sample SAMN06165146) | human gut metagenome | biome: ENVO:00009003; feature: ENVO:2100002; material: ENVO:00002003...
CGGCCTCGGAAAGCGGCTTGGAGTGAATACTATGAACGAGAAAAAACCGATCGACTTGATTTTGGATACCGATATCGGAAGCGACAGAGACGACGTGGGCGCCATGATGGTGCTGCACCGTCTTCGGCAGGCTGGGGAGTGCGATCTGCTTGCGGTAACGAGCAGCACTTCGCGGAAAGACAGCGTCGCGATCATCGACGTGATAAACCGTTATTACGGCGCGGACGTTCCGACGGGCAACGTCAAGGGGAAGAAATGCAGCGAGGGGGGAACGCACGGCATGTATTCGCGCGCCGTCGCGTTCGCCTACGGCAGCAGATACATAAAGGAGGAACCCGAAAACGCCGTTACGGTGCTGCGCCGCGCGCTCGCGGCGGCAAAGGACAAGGTGCGGCTGGTTACAATCGGGTCCTTTGCGAACGTCGCGGGCCTGCTGAAAAGCGGCGCGGACGAAATTTCGCCGCTGAGCGGCGCGGAGCTTGTGGAACGGAAGGTTTCCGAAATGTATTCCATGGCGGGAAACTTCAAAGGCGTTACGAATTTTTACGGTTACGAATTCGTGGCGGAATGCAACGTGCTGCTGTCTTTGGAGGACAGCATATACGTTGCGGAAAACTTTCCGCGGCCTATCGTCTATTCGCCGTTCGAACTGGGGGTAAAGATCCTTACGGGCGAAAAACTGCTCGCGGGGGCGGACAATCCCATGAAAATGGCCTATTACGTGCACAACGCGGGGCCGCGGGAAAGCTGGGATCCCGTAACCGCGTATATGGCGGTGAAGGGCGAGGGGGATTTCGTGATGAAGGAAAACGTTTGCGTTAAGGTAAAAGAAAACGGCGCCACGTATTTTACGGAAGGCGGCAAGGACAGGATCGCCGTGGATTTCAAAAATGCGGAAAAGACGCGCGGCGGGATAGAAGACCTTATGAGCGTACGGGACGAAGGGGAAAGCATATGGATAAAAAAGTCGTAAAACTGAGCATGAAAGATAATATATCGTTTTATCTTTTCGTCAGCCCGTGGATCGTGGGATTTCTGTGTTTCACGCTGATCCCGCTCGCGGCGTCTTTGTATTTCAGCATGAACTCGCTTACGAAACTTTCGCTCGCCATGGGAAATCCTATGAAATTCGTCGGGCTGGAACATTACGCGGACATATTCACCAAAACGCCGGAATTCGCTACGGCTTTGAAAAACACGCTTTTTTATGCCGTGGTGCGCGTGTTCGGCGGCGCAGTCGTTTCCTATCTTTTCGCCGTCATGCTCAACAGAAAGGTGTGGGGCAGAAAGATATTCAGAACGCTCATCTACATCCCGGCCATCATACCGATGGTCGGCAGCGCCATCGTATGGCAGGCGCTTTTCGACGAAAGTTTTTCCTTTTTCAACTATATACTTTCGCTCCTGCACCTGCCCGAAGTAGACTGGCTGGGCAAAAACGCCATGGGTTCGGTCATGCTCATGAGCATCTGGTGCGGGATCGGTCCGACCATGATCATCATTCTCGCCGCGCTGCAGACCGTTCCGCAGGAACTGCTGGAGGCGGCGGAGATCGACGGAGCGGGCGGCTTCCGCAAAAACGTGAAGATCGTGCTTCCCTATATAAGCTCCACCTTTTTATACGTGTTGGTTACGGGGATTATCGGCTGTCTGCAGGCGTATGCGGAATTCGATCTCATCACGCAGGGAGGCCCCGGCATATCCACCACGACGATCACCATGCTCGTCGTCAACAGCATGCAGGAAAATCTCGGATATTCGTGCGCGCTCGCCTGGGTGGTGTGCCTTATCGTGCTCGTCGTTACGCTGCTGTTTTTCAAAATCAGTAACAAAATGGTATTTTACGCGGGAGGTGACGAAACATGAAACGCGCCGACAGAACGAAGAGGGAGCGCGCGGCCAACGCGGCGATCTTCATAGCGATGATATTCATCTGCGTCGTCCTTCTCATACCGTATATCTTCATGTTAAATTCCAGCCTGAAACCCACGGCGTCCAAGGTGTTCGTATACGACCCGTGGATTGCGGGAGGCCTGCGTTTTGAAAATTATGCGGACGTATTCAAGGATTGGAACTTTTTCATGCTGCTGAAAAACACGCTTATCGTGGTCGTTTCCTCCATGGTTTTATCGCTTGTCAGTTCCACGCTGGTGGCGTACGGATTCGCGCGTATACGGGCGAAGGGGAAAAAACTGCTGTTTACGTTCATGCTCGCTACGATGATGCTTCCCTGGGTGGTAACGCTCATGCCCTCGTATATCCTTTACACGGAGCTCGGCTGGACGGGGACCTTTCTTCCCCTCATTCTGCCCGCGGTCGGCGGCGGTGCATTCAATATCTTTCTGCTCCGACAGTATTTTATGGGCATACCGAAGAGCCTGGACGAAGCCGCGATCATAGACGGGTGTTCCCGCATAGGCGTTTTATTCAGGATAATCGTGCCCAACGCGGCGCCCATTTTCGCTACCCTCATCGTGTTTTCCTTTAACGGCGCGTGGTCGGATTACGTGGGGCCGAGCATTTACCTCATGGGTATGGAAACCAAATATACTCTCTCCGTCGGACTGACGCAGCTCAAAAACAAGGCGGGCGCTACGGGGGAGATCGAATGGCACAAGATCATGGCCGCGTGCGTGATGTTCGCCCTGCCGATGGTCGTCGTTCTGTTTTCGGCGCAGAACGCGTTCACGAGGGGCATCGTTACGTCGGGCATCAAAGATTAAAAAGAAAGGAGGAAGATCATGGGAAAGGCAAAGTACAGAGTAGTGGCGGCGCTCGCCGCTGCGGCGGCGTGCTGTCTGGGCGCGGGAGTCATGGCTGTTTCGGCAGACGCGGGAGATGTCGTCGCGGTGCCGACCGCCGCGTTGTACGAAACGAATTTTGAAAACGAAACGGGCGATCCGTGGAACAACAGCTGGTGGGGCAACGCCTCGGTCGGCTGGGAAACGGAGGCGCCTCTCGCGGGGCAGCGCTCGGTCAAATCGGAGGGGACGGGCAACGGCGGCGGACTGCTTTTGCTGACGCTCAACACGGACGACGTCGTGCCCGAGGTCGGGCATACGTACCGCTTTGAATTCAAGCTGAAGATCGAGGGATTTACCTCGGTCAAGATCATCAGCAACTACGGCGATTACGGCGAGGCGGCGTTCGACGGGCAGGCGTGGACCGCGCCTGCTGCGTTCATCGGCATGAACGCAGAGGAGGTTAACGGTTTTTATTCGATCAGCTACGAAAAGAGCATAACGTCCATCGGATTCGACGGCAATTTCAACCTCATGAGCATTTTCGCTTACGAGGGCGAGGGAAAGATCGTTTTGGACGATTTCGTCATGAAAGACACGGATAGCAAGGAAAACGCCTATTATTCCGTGCAGTATGACGGCGACTTCGAGAGCGAGGGCGAGGGAAACGTCTGGGACGTAACGCCGTTCTGGGCGAATACCGACATATCCCTCGGCTGGGAAACGGAAGAACCTCTCGCGGGGGAGCGGTCGCTCCTCTACGAGGGCAGCGGGCTGGATAATTACCAGATCGGCGGCATAACCATTTCAAAGCTGACCACGAAGCCGGACAAAAATTATTACTACGATTATAAGATAAACGTGGAAGGGTTCAGCAAGGTCGTCATCGTTACGCTCGACAATGCGGGCGTCAACAACGGTTCCAACGACTATACGGAGATCAATTACGACAACGGCAGATGGACGGCCAGCGGCCTGAATAATTTTACCGCCGAGGATACGGGCACGTATTACCGTTTGCGGTATAATCACGCCACCTCTGCGCTCGCCGAGGACGATTTCAAAATTTACGCGACGGGCACGGGCAGGATCGTGATCGACGATTTTATCTGCGCGTATGAAGACAACTCGCCCTCCGCGGACAGGACGCAGGCGACGTTTAACGTCTACGCTCCCGCGGACGTCGTTTTCGGCATCGAACTGAAAGAGGAAGCTTTCGTCGCCGTGAAGATCGGCGGGGAAACGCTCGCGCAAGGCGAGGATTACACGTTCGAAGAAGGTACGCTTACCCTAAGACAGTCGCTGTTTGCGGATAAAACGGGCAGCGTGGCCGTAACGGTGGAATCCGCCGCGGGCACGCTCGGTCTGACGGTCGACATCGTGGAAGAAAAGATCGCGGTGAGCGTTTCGGGCTTAACCGCGGAAAACAAGACCTACGACGGTTCCGTTTCGGCAGTCGTGAACACGGAGAACGCCGTCCTCGGCGGCGTAATGCCCGACGACGACGTGAAGCTTATCGTCGGTTCGGCGGCCTTCGACAATGCATCCGCGGGCAAGGATAAGACCGTTACCGCCGCGGGGCTGTCGCTGACGGGCGCGGACGCGGAAAAATACGAGCTTACCGTTGCCGAACTCACTTTCAAAGCCGAAATACTGCCGAAAACGCTGGAAATCCCCGCCGACGCGGTGAGCGTGGCCGATAAAACGTACGACGGCGAAGCATCCGCTTTTGCAAGCGTGGACGCGGCAAAGGTAAGCGGCGTCGTCGCGGGGGACGACGTTTCCTTTGCGGCAACGGCCGTATTTGCCGATAAAAACGCGGGGGAAAACAAGAGCGTAACGGTAAGCGGTTTCGTCCTTTCGGGCGAGGACGCGCAGAATTACGCCGTTGCGGACGAAAGCGTGGAAAAGAGCGCTTCCATACTGAAAAAGAAAATCACCGTTACCGCGGACGACGTAACGGTGAAGCAGGGCGAAACGGGCGCGCTGACCTATCGGGCGGAGGGCCTTGCGGAAGGCGATACGCTGAGCGGTTCTCTTTCGAGAGAGGCGGGCGACAAGGCTGGAACCTACGCGATCACGCTCGGCACGCTGTCCAATCCGAATTACGAGATAGAATTCGTCGGCGGCACGTATACGATAGAAAAAGCGGGCTGCGGGTGCAATTCCGCCGCGGTCGCGGAAAGCGCGGCGGCGGGGATCGTTCTGGCGGCGGCGGCTCTGTTTGCGGCGCTGAAAAGAAAAAAATCGGCGAGGTGAAGCGATGAGTATAAAGACAAGGAAAATTTTCGCCGCGTTTGTCGCGGTGCTCTGCGCGTTTGCGGCCTTTGCCGCGGCGATGGGGGTTGCCTCGGCCAAGGCGGAGGAGGCGGAAGACGGATATGTACCCGTGTACGAGCTCGCGGGGAGCGACGATTTCGAAGGCCTGAAACCCGTTGAGGAGGGAAAATCGCAGTATATTTGGGATAATACCGCAATGTTCTATGCCGAAAACGAAACCGCTTCCGTCACTACGGCCGCGGGGGAGGTCCTCGCGGGCGGCGCCTCGCTCAAGTGGTTCCCCGGACACGATAACGAAGAAGGCTGGACGGAAAGCAGCAAAGTCCTCGGTCTGTCGGATAAAAAGGTTACGGGGCTGGAGGGCGGTTACATGCTCAGGCTGGAATTCAAGCTGAAAATGTCGGGCGTGGAACAGCTGGTGGTGAAAAACTGCGCCGTTGCGGACGGTTCCACTTTGCAGGAAATGGTTATCGGCGGCGATTACGAGCGGATATCGGACTCCGCCACGATCGATAAGGACGAAGAGACGGTATGTTCCGTCGAAAAGACCGATTACGGCGCGGAAGTGAGTTTCGCCGTAAGGGGCGACGTTTCAAAAATAATGTATTACGCGTTCTACGCGAAGACGGAAAGCACGGAAAGCTACGTGATTTTGGACGACGTAAAACTCTATAAAGAGAGCCGGCCCGTGCTGGAATACCGCGCGTACGAAGATTTTTTTGCGGAAAACTTCGAGAACTCCTCCGTGGAGGGCGGACAGCTCAAGGGATCGGCGTTCAGCTTGCAGAACGGCGCGGATACGGGGCGCACCGCGATCGTATCGGATAACGCCATCGCGGGCGAAAACAGCCTGAAAGTATATCTCGGCGCGCGGAACAGCAAGATCGCCGCGCTCAGGACGGGCACGATTGAAGGGCTTTCGGACGACTGGTTCAAGCTTTATTACCGCTTCAAAGCCGACCGGGTTTCCGAAATATACGTGTATGTCAGGAATGCTGCGGACGACAGCATCCTCTACGACAGCTGTTACAATATCAACTCCGGTGCGCGCATCATAGAGGAAACGAACATACTTTTCGATTCCTCCTCCTTCGATCATAACGCGGCGGGCGTTTATACGGCGTACGGCGAATTCAGCGTGCCCGCGGGAACGCAGGCCTACGCAGAGGTGTGTTTCAAGACGGAAAACGCCAACGGGTATCTTATTTTAGACGATTTCAACGTGCTGCGCGCGTATGAACGCGGCAGCATACTCGATTACCGTCAGCCCGTCAACGAGGCCGTGAAGCCCTCCGGCAGACTGGAGGCGGAGGCCGGCGAAGTGAACGTCGGCGAAAACGAGGCGAAAGCCTACGTCGGCTTTATCGGTACGGGCGGCGACGACGGCAAAGCCGCGCTCATCGTTGCAACGTATGCCGTCATACTGCTTGCGGCGGCCGCTGCCCTCGCGTTCGGCAGAAAGAAAAACAGAAAGCCGCTCACCGCGGTTCTCGCAGGGGTGATTTTTATGAGCATAGGAATGAACGCCGCCGGCTGTAATAAAAAAGAAACGTATATGCCCGCGGGGCAGACGGTCGTTACGCCTGAAAAGATAAGCGGAAAGCTCGACAATCCGGGTATGGGCTGGGTCGTTCTGGAAGAACCGACTTACGGCGGGCACGCCGATAACGGCGCCTCCGGCGTACTTCCCGAAGTGGATAACGTTTCCGTGGATTCGAGCTGGGCGCATATCGAAGTGGAGGAGGATAAATACGATTTTTCCTACCTCGATCAGACCATAGACTACTGGACTTCCCGGGGAAAGAGAGTCAATCTGCGCGTCTGTACGGATACGCTCATGCTGACGTATACCTATAAAGGCGTTCCGGACTATCTGTTTGAAAAATACAACGTGGCGTACGAAGAGCACGATTATTCCGACGGCGGCGCGAAACCGACGTATATCGTGCCCGACATCACCGATAAAAACTATCTCGCGCGGCTGGAAAAATTCCTCGCCGTCATCGCGGAGCACTATGCCGGCAACAAGATGGTGGATACCGTGGAGATCCGCGCCTACGGCGTGTGGGGCGAATGGCACAGCGGTTATCAGTACGCCGACAAGGACGAACGCATGTCCGCTTTGCAGAACATTATCGATAAGTATTACGACGCCTACGCGGCCACGGGCAAGACGCTCGCGCTCTGCGCGGCGTGGGATCCCTCGTATACCACGACGGGCGAATACGAGATGTACGGCGACAACGCCTATCTCAATTATGTAAACTGGTCCGCTTTCGATTATCTCTGGCGGCTGGACGGCGCCACTTTCCGCCGCGACAGCGGCGGCGGGCTGCTGTATTACAGGTACGACGAAAAGCTGCTCGCGGAAGCTTTCCGTTCGGGCAAGCGCGTGCCTCTGCTCGGGGAATACGGCACCAACTTCGCCGCGCTGAGCTCGGAGGCGAACGGTTTCGATCTGATGGACGGCATCAACGACATCCTCTATAAGATGCGCGCAAATTATTCCACCGTGCTCGGCTGGGTGAGCGTGGAGCTCGCCTCTATCATCGAACAGGGATATATGGAATTTATCGACAGGGGCAACGAGATGTTCGGTTACCGCCTGAGCGTGGACAGGGCTTTCTATCCCTCGTCGGCCGCGCCCGGCGGAGAGATAACCCTCATGACGGAATGGACGAACAGCGCCGTAGGCAGGTTCTGCTATAAAAGCCCGCTTACCGTCTATCTGCTGGACGGTTCGGGCAAAACGGTATATTCGTATACCGATACGGAGTTCGACGCGCGCACGTTCGTACAGGGCGAGGTTACGGATATATACACGGCTTTCACTCTGCCGCAAGACCTGGCGGCGGGCACGTATAAGCTTGCCGTGGCCATCACGGACGAAAACGGAGAGCCGTATATCGAGCTCGGGCAGGCGGGGCAGATCGGCGACAGCAGGATTTACGAGCTGGGCGAGATCGATGTCAAGCCGGGCGCCAAAACGAAAACGGCCGTCACAAAGACGAACTACGCCTCCGCGGACGAATTTAAATTCGATAAGAATTCCACGTACAGGATCACGTTCAAATATCTGCCGCACTTCGATATGAAAAACTTCTACTTCGACCAGAACGACGGTTACGAGTTTTCTCTCGTGAGCGCCGAGGGCGGCAGCGTCGGCACGTACCGCTGGCAGGACATATCCGGCGAAGCGGGTTGGAAGACCGTTACCGTCCATACGGGAAATTACAACGATTATAAGATGCGCGTGATTTCCGACAATTTCGATAGGATCACCGTCGGCGACGTATATATCGAAAAGCTCACGTCCTCCTGCGCCGAGGACTTCGAGGATTACGATTTCACCGATACGTCCACCGTGCTCGAACCGATCAACACCGTTACGGCCTCGCTCTATACGGGCGGTTCGTCCAACAGCTACGGAGAGGCGGTATCCCCGATTTCGGGCGGTTCGAGCGTAAGGCTGTACGCGCGGCAGGAAAAGGGATTCAACGTGCTTGCGAAAGTAGACGTGAACAATTACGAATTCAAAAAAGATACGCTTTACAGCGTTACCTTCGATTTCGCGGCCCTCGATGCCGTCGCGAAAGGCGGATATTATTTCGTCGGCACAGGTAAGTACGACGAAGTGAAGAACATGAATTCGCCCGTGGATGTGGTCGGGGAATGGTATGAACGCGACGACAATTACGTTACCAAAAAGACCTTCGTGTTCCTGAACGAGGAGGAGGGCAACACGCTTGTGTTCGGCGTGAAAAACGGCGGTTCGTATCTGATCGACAACCTCGTCGTCGCGGAACTCGGCACAAAAGAGATCGTGCGCGGGCAGGATCTCACGAACGAACACAACGTCATACCGACTTTCACTCACGGCATAGGCATCACGGAAACTTTTGAGGAAGGTTCGTTCGCCGCCTCCGGCTTCAACTGGGGACAGTTTGCCTGGGGCAGAATGACAATCGATCCCGACGAAGTGGTGAATTACGGCGAAGATAACAAATGCTCGCTCCTCGGCCGCGTGGAAGAGGAGGTGCAGAACCCCGAAACGGATACCGTGTGGTTTGAATTCGCGCGCACGAATACGAAATATTACAAGTTCGAGGCAGGCAAAACCTATAAGGTGGAATTCGAATACAAGATACTGAAAGCGTATCCGCAGGGCAAGATATTCTGTTTCTTTCGCGACGACTCCGTTGCGAACAGGTTCGAAACGGTCGTGGGGGACAACTCCGATCTGTCTTCCCAGAAACCCGTGGGCGAAGTGATAAAGTTTTCGCAGGAATTTACGCTGGGCGATTACGACGGCTATCAGTTCATGATATCCATGAATTACGCCTGGGAGGTCGCCATCGACAACATATTGATAACCGAAGTCGTCTGAGCATAAACATTACAGGCGGGCCGAACGCCCGCCTGTTTTATTTTAAATTTCCGCAAATTAGTGCAGTTTTTCGGCATGATGGGGAAAAGCTATTTACAGCCGCGACCGCCGCGGTTATAATGAATGAAAAAACATTAAGGGACAGACATGTTATTTACAGAAAAAAACGGAACGCGTAAAAATTTTGCGAAGGATCCCGCCGTTGTCAAGTTCGGCGGACGCTATTTTCTTTACTATTCTTCGTATTACAAGGGCGTGGCGGGCAAAGAGGTGCTCGGCATCGGCATTGCGGCGTCAGAAGATCTCGATCATTTCGAGGCCGTGTCCACGGTGCCTTTTACGCAGCAATGCGAAGAAAACGGTATCGGCGCGCCCGCTGCCGTCGTGCTCGGCGGCAAAGTGCATCTGTTTTATCAGACTTACGGCAACGGCCGGAGGGACGCCATCTGCCACGCGGTCTCCGCCGACGGTTTGCATTTCGAAAAGGACGGCGGCAATCCGGTATTCCGCCCCGGCGAAAACTGGTGCTGCGGCCGGGCCATCGACGCGGACGTAGCGGTGATAGGCGATAAATTATATCTTTATTTCGCCACAAGAGATCACGAGATGAAAATTCAGAAGATCGGCGTGGCCTGTGCGCCGCTGTCGGGCGGGTTTTCGCGCGGGGAATGGAAAGAATGCGTGTCGCAGGCCGTTCTCGCGCCCGAATATTCATGGGAGGAGGAATGCACGGAAGCGCCCGCCGCTCTCGTAAAGGACGGCAAGGTGTGGCTTTTTTACGGCGGAGCGTACAACTGTTCGCCCCAGCAGATCGGGCTGGCCGTATCTTCCGACGGGGTGTTTTTCAGGAAAACGAGCGATAAGCCCTTTCTCCCGGCGGGCGAAGCGGGAAGCTGGAATAGCTCCGAATCGGGGCATCCCTACGTTTTTGCGGACGACGACGGCCGGACGTATCTGTTTTATCAGGGCAGTTCGGATAACGGCGCCACCTGGTATCTTTCCAAGCGGGAGTTGCTGTTCGACGGCGGCGTGCCCGCGCTGGCTAAGGAAGCCGTATAAAGAAAAGACCCGTACTACGGGCCTTTTTTGAACTAAAAAGGATTTTGCTGCAGGTTTTTGATAAATTCCGAGGGCGGTTTTCCGAATTTTGCCTTGAACAGGCGGGAAAAATATTTTACGTCCGAAAAGCCCAGGCGCTTGCTTACCTCGCTCACGTTGAAAAAAGAAGTGATGAAGAGCGAGGCCGCGGCTTCCAGCTTTTTTTCAATGACGTATTTTACGGGCGATATGCCGTATTTCGCCTTAAAAACCCTTTCGGTCTGGGAAACGGAAAGATGGGCCGTTTTCGCTATGTCCGACAGGGTGAGTTTTTCGTAAACGTTGTAGTCGATATAGCTCTTTATGATCTTTGCGGGATGTTCTTCCCGCGGAACGGGGCGGTAATCCGGTTCGCGCACGGCCTGCACGAGTTTGAGCACGATGCCCGTCATCGCGTTATACGTTTCGTCGCCCGTTTTGTCCGCGGCGGAAAGCGCCCTGAACGCCTGGCGGAAAACGTCTGCCACGTCCTTATGCACGACGATAACGCTTTCCGTTATGTCGTGTGCCTCCAAAAACTTGTCTACCAGTTTTCCTTCCACAACCAGAAAATATTTGTCGTAAGGATCGTTCTTGTCCGCGTAATAGATATGCTGCTGATACTTGTTGAGAAAGTACAGGTCGCCTTTTTGCACGGCGTATACGCGGTCTTTCGTTTCGATATAGCCCTTGCCGCTCAAAACGTATTCAAAATTGTACCTGTTCCAGCCCGAATCGGTTTCGGGCGTATGGCTGATGATGTAATTCGGGTTAGGCGTGGTTTCGCCCGCCATGGAAACGTGGAAATACTCGTTTCCGAAAAGCCGTTCGTCAAGCCAAATGTTTTCGTTTTTGCGATTTACGTGCATTTCGTCGTCCTCTCAGAAAAAGATAACATAAAGTTATGCCTTTGTCAACGGGTAATTGCTTTTAATATCCCGAAAATGCGCAAAATGAAGGCTGAATTCGTTTCAAATGCCGAAATAATACACCTTTTGACTGAAAATGTGTGTTTACTTTCTTCCTCCCTGATGATAAAATTTAAGAAAAAACAAATAAAAGGAGAAAACCTGTATGAAAAACCGTTTCAAAAAAATCCTTTCCGTCCTTCTGGCGGCGGCGATGGCGTTGGGCGTTTTCGCCCTTTCCGCCTGCGACGCCGGAGGAAAGGATATCGACTTTGACGAGGACGGCAACATCATTCCTTCGGACAAGACTACGATCATCAACTTCTGGGGTTGGGCGGATAAATTCGAAGAGGAAGTGTTCAACAAGCTCGTGGAAAACTTCAACGAAAAATATGAGGGCGTCATCAAGGTCGTCTATACTCCGAAACCGACGAGCGGCTACGACGATAACTTTGTGGCGAACATGATCGCGGGCCCCGACGTGGCGTATGCGAACGAACGTTATTTCAAGAGCTACGCGGAACAGGGTTCGCTGTACGACGTGACGGAATTTTTCGAGGACAGCGTGGAAAATTACGTCAAGACGGAGGGGAAGAACGGGCTCGATTACGCCGATATGATGCCGTATACGGTGGACAGATACCGTTATAACGTAACGACCACCACGTCGGAGGCGGACGATCCGCTTTACGGCCTGGCAAAGGACCTTGCGCCGACGGGCATTTATTTCAATACCTATTATTTCGACCAGGCCGGCATCACCGTGATCAGCGAAACGGAGGAGTCCATAGAAAAATACAACGAAGAAAATCCCTCCGCAAAAAAGAAGATAAAGGCGTTTTACGAAGAAGACGGGAAATATTATTTCAATAAGTCGGTGGCGATGAGCTGGCAGGAATGCAGGGAGCTTTCCGAATTTCTCATGGAAAAGACCGACGTGGAATACGGTTTTTTCTCCGAATGGTGGTTCAACTACGGATACACCGTCGGCGGGGACTGCATACAATACCTCCCGTCGGACGATCCGCAGTTCAACGGCGGGTATTATAAATTCACGCTGGCGGACGAAACGAAAAATTATATCGTAAAGGACGACGCCGGTCCGCTGACCGTCAACGGAACGACGTATAAGGCGGGCGAGATCATATCGTATACGGATAAGGAGCATCTGACTGCGGCGCAGAAGGAAAGCTGCAACGAGCTTCCCTCGCAGCGGGAGGCCTTTACCGAATTCGTGCGCATGTCCTCCCCGACCACGCAGAAGGTAGACAACGTCAAGGGCGTTTACGAAAGCGTATCTGATTTTTACGGCGCGGACGCCAACGGCGATATTTACGGATACGGCATAACGCCGAACCCCAACACGATTGCGACGGACGGCAAAAACGGATACTTTACGTCGGGAAAGGTCGCCATGCTCGTTTCCACCGCATCGGTGCAAAGGCAGTATTATAACAACATGCAGGGCAGTTCTTCCAGCAAATACGGTTACGACGTCGCGCCCATGCTCGTATATAAGGAATACAGCGAGGACGGCACGGAGGTGCTGGTGCACGGCGTGGAGGGCGCGCACAGCGGTTCTGTCGCGCTGGTCATGAACGCAAATACCAAAAACCCGAATGCGGCATGGCTTTTCATGGAATATGTCGCGAGCAAGGAAGGACAGGAAATTCAGGCCGAAGGCGGGTTCGCCGTGCCCTATTACAAGTCGCTTGCCTATGACGAAGAGGGCGCTTTCCTGAACAGCAGATACGCGGCGGATAACGCTATCGTGTTTGTCGAAGCGACGGAATACGAGCGTCCGGGGGATTGGTGGTATCTCAAGAATAAAAAGTGGATAGACGCATGGGCCGGCGTACTCAATTCCGACGTGCGCGGCGGCAAGATGAGCCTTACGGATTTTTACAAGTCGGCCGAATTTATCGGCACGCAGGAAATTTTATACGATTATACGAGGAGATAAGCCCTGTATGGCAGTTTCGCAGAGGACCGCGAAGAAAAGACGCGGCAGCGTATATAAAAACGAGGAAATATGCGGCACGATCATGGCGTCGCTGCCCGTGATACGGTTCGTATTGTTCGGCCTGGCGCCGATGGTGTTAGCGCTCGTCATGGCGTTTTTCAAAATGAAAAAGATCACCTCGTTCGAGGGCGCGGAGTTCGTTTGGTTTGAAAATTTCAAGTATATTTTCACGGATCCGAATTTCGGCACTTCCATCGTGAACACGCTTATCTACGTGCTCGTGCTGCCCGTTTCCATCTTTTTGGGGTTGCTGATCGCGGCCGTGCTCAATTCCAAGGTGCGGGGAAAGGGATTTTTCCGCGTGGTCGTGTTTCTCCCGTACATCTGTTCGACCGTCGCGATCGTTTACATCTGGAAGTGGCTCTATAATTATAATTACGGCATATTCAACGTGCTTTTGGGCAGACAAATTCCGTGGCTTATCGATAAAAATATGTTTCGCTTATCCATTTTGATGATGTTGCTTTGGTCGACCACGGGGTATAAGATCATCATTCTGGCGGCGGGGCTGACGGCGGTCAATTCCTCGTATTACGAAGCGGCGGAAATAGACGGCGCCAACGCTTTGCAGAAGTTCGCGCACATTACCGTGCCCGCAATTTCGCCCACGCTGTTTTTTCTGCTCGTAACGGGAATGATCAGTATTTTTCAGATGTTCAGCGAGTCGCAGGTCATGGATCCGACGGGCGGCCAGTCCGCGGAATACGCGGGGTTGACCATTGTGTTCTATCTTTACCGCATGGGCTTCAATTATTACGACATGGGCGCGGCGTCCGCGACCGCATGGGTGCTGTCGCTGATGATACTCGCGATCACCGTTCTGAATTTCAAGATTTCCAAATTGTGGGTGCATTATGACTGAGAACGTTATCGCGCAGAGAAGAAACAACGGAAAGGCAAAGGCTCGTTCTGCGGCGTCGAAAGCGCTGTCTTACGCCTTTTTGATACTTACGGCCGTCGTCGTGCTGTTCCCGTTTTATATCGCGCTCGTCACTTCGTTCAAGACGCGCGTGGAGGCCATGAACGTGGAATTTACCTGGTGGCCGAAGGAGTTCAGTCTGCACGGCTATAAGGACGTGCTGACCTATAAGGGAAGCAACGCCATCACCATACCGCTTATCGTTCTCGGTTTTCTCAATACGCTTTGGATGGTGGTGCCGCGTTCGCTTATCAGCACCGTACTGGCGGGCATGGCCGCCTACGCTTATGCTAAACTACGGTTCCGCGCAAAAAACGGCATGTTCGGATTTTTGATCGCCACCATGATGATACCGGGGGTAATCACGCTCATTCCGTCTTACCTCATGTTCTACTGGCTCGGCTGGCTCACCACGCCGCTGCCCGTCATTCTGCCGCCTCTTCTGGGCGGAGCTTCCTGCGTGTTTTTCATGCGGCAGTATTATTTGGGCGTGCCGGGCGAGATGGTGGAGGCGGCATGTCTGGACGGCTTGGGATATTTCGGCATATATTTCAAAATCATGTTTCCGATCGGCATGCCCGCTTTCTGGGCGCAGCTTGTGCTTGCGCTAATCGGCGGCTATAACGAATACCTCGGTCCGCTGCTCTATCTGAAAAACACAAACCTGTATACATTGCAGCTGATGCTCACGCAGTTTTCCAGTTCGAGGAGCACCGATTCGGCCGCGGTCATGGCCTCCGCCATGGTGGCGCTCATTCCTACCGTGCTGGTATTCGTATTCGCGCAGAAACAGTTTATATCGGGCATCGTCGCTTCGGGCCTGAAAATGTGAAATAAGGAGAAAATGTTATGAGAATGAAAAAAACGGCAGCTTTACTGCTTGCGCTCGCGCTGGCGCTGGGAGGTTTTTCCGCCTGCGGCAAAAACGCGTTCGAAAACGTGGAATTCGGTTACGGCGACGGCACGAAACCGAACGCGGACGGCTCGCTCATGCTTACGGAATATGATACTTCTTTGTTTTATCGCAACGATCTTTCTTTGAAAAAGGTGGCGGATCCCTGCGCTTTGTATATCGAGGAAGGCGATTACGCGGGCACCATATTCGTGTACGGAACGAGCAATACGCTGGGCGCGGCGGCTTTCGGCGTCTGGGGAAGCACGGACGGCGTGAACTGGACGTCTTACGGCGTGGCGTTCGAGCCGGACAGAAAATCGTGGAGTTACAGCAGCCTTTGGGCGCCCGAGGTAATCCGCAGCGAAACGGACGGCAGATATTACATGACATATTCGGGGCGCAACGCAAACTGCAAGGCCTCCGGCGGCAAATATTACGATAACACCTATATCGGGCTGGCGGTGTCCGACAGTCCCGTCGGACCGTTCGTACAATGGACAGGTACGAACGGTAACGGAGACCTTATCGGCCTGGGCGATCCGATACTCGATCCCGCGAAGATATCCGCGGTGGACGGCGTCGCCTGTGAAACGGGTAAATATGAAAGATACCGCTTTCTCGATTCGTCGTATTTCGTCGATAAGGACGGTTCGATCTATCTTTACGTGTCCAAAGGTCAGGACCGTTACAACGTGCTGACGGAGGAGGACGAAATCCCCCAGTCCGAACGCGACAAGTCCGATATATGGGTGTTCTCCTGCGAGGATTTCGCGACGATAGATTATTCTTCCGCAAAGATACTGACGGCGGTCGGCTACAATACGCCGGACGACAGAAGCGAGGCGAATATAAACGACGTCGACGCGGAACGCGCCGCGGCGGAAACCATCAACGAGGCTCCGCAGATGTACGAACGCGACGGCACGTATTACCTTACGTATTCGGTGGGCGGTACTACCTCCAACCTCTACGCGGTGGCGCAGGCGATAGGGAAAAGCCCTGAGGGGCCTTTCAGAAAACTTTCCAAAGCCGAAGGCGGGCTGGTGCTCGCCGCGGATATGAACTGGATTCAGAACGCGGGTACGGGACACCACTTTCTGACGGAGATCGGAGACGAACTGTTTATTTTCCACCACGAAGGCGCGGACAGATACATGATAGATTCCAACAACCGCGCCGTAGCTTACGACCGCGTCGGCTTCATTAACAACGGAAAAGAGGTGGTTATGGCCGCAAACGGCCCCACGTCCTACAGTCTGCAGGCGCTGCCGCAAGTTTTCAGCGGGTATAAAAATATTGCGCCCGAAGCGGAGGTAACCGCGGAGGGACTGGCGCAGGGCGGCGATACGAAGTGGCTGACGGACGGTTTCTTCGCCTCGCATACCTACGGTGCGATAGGGGAAACGGAATTTGCGGCGGGCGCGGCTGCGAAGGTGGAGCTGAAATGGGACGGTTACAGAAAGATCCGTTCGCTCATGATCTATAACAGCATCGATTACGGAAAGACGTTTTACAAAATCGCGCGCATAGAGTTTTCCGTCCGAATGCCGTCCGGCGCGAAGGGTACGGTCGCCGTGGACGACGCGGCTTTCCGCTTTGACGAAACCACGTGCTACGGCGCGATGGAACTGATGTTCGCGGGCAGCAACCTGGTGCTCGATTTCAACGAAATCGAGGTGAACGCCGTTACCGTAACGTTCAAAGCGCCGAGAAGCGAGGGCGTCGCCGCGATCGGCGATATCTGGGTGCTCGGCAAATAAGGAGGAATGAGATGAAAAGAAAAATTTTGTCGCTGCTCGCGTTGGTCGCGCTGGCGCTTACGGCCTTTTGCGGATGCGCGGTAAAAGCCACGCAGGAGGAGCTCGGCTCGCTGAGCGGCTTCGAGTTTGAAAATCCGATGTACGAGGGCGGTTATCCCGGCGTGGAAACGGACGAAGGCTTTGAGATAGACGGCCGTTTTGACGAAAAAGAATGGGGCGAGGTAGGCAGCGTTTGGACATTCGCGCATTCGAGCGGCACCGAAAGCAATCCCATCACCATGACGACGAAGAGTTATCTCGGTCAGAAAGGGGTGTACGTGGCGTTTTCCGTCAAGGATACCGCCGTGTATTATTCGGCGGACAGAAAGGCTTCGGGCAATACGTCGGTGGAAATTTACATGTCCGCGTACGGGCAGACGGAATGGAACGGCAACGCCTTCCGCATTTCCGTCGTGCCGACGGGGACGGATACATGCATAACGGAAATGCGGACGTACCGCGACAGAAAGCTCGATTTCGGGGACGGCGAGAAGGTCGATCTGAACTGGGTGCTTTGGGATAAGGCACACCTTGCGGGGAGCCATATCAACGGCGTCGGCATCAATTCCAACTTCAACGCGGGCTACGATATCGAGCTTTTCGTCCCTTACGAGAGTCTGGGACTTTCGGAAAGGCCGCCCGCCGTACAGTATATGACCGCGTTTTATCACGTGGAATCGGAGGCGACCGACGCCGACAACACCTGGACGAAATGCAACCCGACCTCGGGAACGACGGCGTTCAGCACATGGCTTGTGGCGGATAACGAAGAGATAGACGAATATTCCGTGATGGCCGATAAAATGGTTGTCTGCGACGAATATATGACGCTCGACGGAGAACTTTCGGAGGAGGAGTGGACGTCTGCGGAAACGACGGGCTATACCGCCGGAAAGCCGCAGTACGGCAAGGAAGCGGAAATTTCCGTAAAGACGCATTTCGGCGACAGAGGCTTATATGTCGGCCTTTCGGTTGAGGACGGCAAAGTTTACGCGACGGAAACGCGGGACGTCAAACTGAACAGCGGTTTCGAACTTTGGCTGCAGAGCGCGGCGGCGGAAAAAACCGACGGAAATTCCATGCAGCTGCGCGTGGACGCGCTCGGCGGCGTTACCAAATGGAAATATAACGAAAGCTCGGCCAACTGGAAAGAAACTTATTTCAAGTCGCGCGCGGCCGTCGCCCTGCACGGTTGCGAAGAGAACGAAGACGGGACGATCGCCTCCGACGACGCGCAAGGATTTGCAGTGGAGATTTTCATTCCGTGGAGCGAATTTTCCTTCGACGCCGAAGCGGGCGTGGCGCTCTATCCCGCGTACGTGCGCGCCACCGACAACGAAAATCTGAAAAATACCGAAAGCGAAGCTTGGCAGTATTTGCAGATCGCCAGCCAGACGGCGGCGAAAACGCAGTCTTTAAAATCTCTCTTCCGCTTTACGGAAAACGGGTGCGTCTACGCGCTGAGCGCGAAAGACGTCGTGTTTACGGGGGCGGATCTCGGCGGCGACGGCAGCTATACCTTTACCGTTGAACTTACGAAAGCGCCCGACCTTGCGCCGATCAACGGAGCGCTGACGGCAGCGGCGGCCGCAGGCGCGGAAACCTCCCTGCCGGAGGGAATGTCGCTCGTCGGGGAAAGCGGCGGAGAATATACCTTCAAAATCGCCGCCGACAGCGTGGACGACTTTACGACGGCACGGCGCATAACCTTTTCGCTGGACGGGGCGCGGACCGAGATTTCCGTGAGAAAATCGCCGATCGTCTACGACGGGAAGATAGATGAAAACGACGCGGCCTACGCGGAACCGTTCTCTTTCTATGCGTCGAAGATAACCGACAGCGAAGTCATCGACATGGAGGGCACGATATACGGTTACGACGCGGGCGACGGATTCGCGCTCGGCGTCGTGTTCGACAGCGATTACATAGACTGCAACGATTCCTCAACGAGCGGAAATTACGGCGGCGGCATCGAGATCTCCGTCGGTACGGCGCAGGCTGCGGCGGGCGGCGGCACGCGCGTGGTATGGCGCATATACCCCGACGGTACGGCGCGGGTAGGCGTTAACAAAAACGTACCGGAAACGGCGCGCGGGGACACCTTCCCCGGCGCGTCTTCATGGGGTATTGCGAGCATTGCCGGCGCGGACGGCGCGGGATATAATAAAATGACCGCGGAATTCTTCCTGCCGTACGATTACTACGGGGTGAACGGCGCGGACGAACTTTATATCGCGATCGGGCTGAACGCCACCAAAAAGTCGGACGTAACCACTTACGCAACCGTTTGGCTGAACGGCACGGGGACGAAATCGTACGTGCCGGCCGCGTCCTTGACGGCGTTTGAGATGAAAGATGCGGCGTGTTCGCTCGTCGGCGGCGAGGGTACGTTCCGCCTGACCACGGATATCGAAGGCGAAACATATGTCAAGGGCGCCGTTTTCGAGGGCGCGGAGGTTACGGAAGAGGATTTCGGCGTTTACCGCGTACGCTCGGAGGCGAGCGTATCGCTGACGGCGAAAAAAG